>ERZ767285.195-NODE-195-length-25658-cov-4.200031_pt1 | contig 25658 bp, 22 predicted proteins | sample MGYA00374953_ERZ767285 | MGnify/ENA primary metagenome ERZ767285 (study PRJEB28947, sample SAMN06267186) | marine metagenome | isolation source: Columbia River Estuary | place: USA:Columbia River Estuary, USA | collected 2013-07-23 ...
GATCGCCGCTACACTCGCCTGTTTCGCGAGCGCGGCCTTCGGACGGTTGGGGATGTGGCAAAGGCGAGGCGAGCCCTGCGTCAACTGGGCCCGGGTGCGGCAGCCTGGGCGTCGTGGTGCCAGCAACACCAACAAACTCCCCTCCTTCCAAACCAAAGGTTTGGGCTGTATCTCCCGAACCAATCGTATCTAGAACAATCTCAGGATTGACAAAAACAACAACCAGCAAAGCTAACAAACAGATACATGATGCAATAACACTAGGGATGAATAAGCCTCTAACTCTACCATAGAAAATAGCACTCACAATCACGGCACCAAGTGAAACCATGGCTGCTGTCTTTGATGTAACCAGAGTGAATGTAATGAACAGGGCAAATAAAACATAGAGTATTTTTTTATCCTCCCTCCCCTTAGCCAAATAATAAAGAACTGCAGCTACATTAAATGGCATGAACGCATCAGGATGAGGACGCATTCCCGCAAAGAACGGCAAACCTAGTGTCCTATATACCGTGCTTATAACAGAAAAAATAAGCGCTATTTTAATAATGCGTTCGAACGCATCCATAATAGTTTGATTCTGAAAAAGGCTATAGCTGATGAAAAAATACAGCGAATAATAAACCATTGAACTATCCCTAATTGCAAGTAGCCGATACTGAGAATAATCTACTACTAAATGAATGCCTCCATAGATGAGGTAAACCCATATTAATTTATGAATCGTAGTTTCTGCCAAACCAGAGCCGTTTAGCCTCAAGACCAATCCACACATACACAATGCCAAACAAATTTCTCCTATGTAAACCGGCTCAAACGGACTTAAATATCCGAAGCCCTTCCCTCCCAGAGCATAGCCCATCAAGATAATAAGCAGCAACTTTGCATCTATCGGCATTTTTCTCCATAAGCTGAAGATTAAAACGATAAAAAAACCAGTTCCCAAAACCACATTACGACTAGTATCTTTAGCTTCAAGTAAAGCTGATACCATCCACATAGAGAACAGAAGCAACAGGCTTACCATCACTATTTGTATGATTTTGTTATTTTGCATTAATTAATATTTCTTAAAGCGACTCACACCTCAGCCTGATTCACGGAATTATTTCCCGAGAAGGAATCTACAATTTAACGATTTCTCGCGCATACTAATTTCTTTCTCACAAATAGATGCGCAATCTTAGTTCGAGGTTTCTAGTGCCTGATTGATCTTTGAAGTAACAAGCTCATTAGCGTGCCTCTTCGACAAAAACTGATTACTTTTCTCCCTGAAATATAACCTTTGGTCGCGACTATGTAATAACCACCTTACTTTATTCTTAAATTCTTCAGGATGCTCCCAGCGAAATGATGCTACCGCATTGTCCTGAATGGCCTCATCAAATGGCCCTGGGCTATCCGATGTTAGAACACAAGCACCACCCTCAAGCGCTCTCATGAGTATACCACTGGCTTGAACCTTCCAGCCAGTTCGATATGGAAAGATAATTAGGTCACAAGCCTCCGAGAATTTGCGGAATTCAGAAGTGGCTAATAAGCCGAACTTTTTCACACGCAAGCTGTGTTTAAGTTGGGCCAATAAATAATCAATTTTCTTTCGGTATTTTTTATTGCGCGATATTCCTGATATCCAGAACTCAAATTCTTCACCTTCGATTGCCAATTCCTCTAACTGCTCAATAGCAAATTCGATTCCTTTATGCTTCCACCAAGCTCCCATAAAACCAACCACTGGATACTCAGACTTCAATGACTTAAAATCTCTTCCCTGCTCAGACTTGGTATTAAATTGAACATGTGGAATGCTGATCACTTCTGTGTTTTTCAGATTAAAACATTGGCAGAGGCTTTCTGCCCCCGATTGGGTTAACACGTAGATACGGTCTATCTTTTGCAATGACTTCTGCAGTATTGCATGAGCAAATGGTGATCTCCTCCAGACTTTTCGATAATATTGTCGCCACCACTGCCCTGGTATAATTCTCGTCTCAGACCAAGGAGCGGAGATTTGGCCAATTATTTCCGGAGGATCGTGTATAGTTACGTTAAGTTGTGCTACTATCAACGGGTCATTAATAAATTTGCATAGCAAATTCCATCGTGCTCCGTCATTGCGGCATATCTCAAAGTGAATTTGATCTCTAGTTGCTAATTTTCTAGCGTTGTCTACCAATAGCTCTTTATCTTCACCTGGTAGATATTCAGTATTCGGCTGGTAGGGCCCAGGAAAGTGACGTGTTTCTAGAGTAAGCTCTCTTATTTCGGCTAAACTCCCAAGGGTCTTTGCAAATGACATCGAGTAATCACCAAGACCAACACTGGGATCATCAAAGTCACTAATGTATAGATAATTCATTATTCCTGTTCAAATATACTGAAAATGTAGGGTGTTGATAGGTGCGGAATAAGCTAACCATATAATACGAAATATGTGGTATACTCTATGCTGGACGTGCTGCTTAAAAACGACCTATAGCACAGCACAATTATCTACTAGGATTTTGCCGCGCTAGCCCTAACAAAGCCCACATTTTCAGGCAACTGTGGGAGTTTTTGTTTGCTTCCAATGATAATATTGAGAGAACGATAGCTTTCTCGTATTTCCTCTACCCGTTAATCCTTCGATGTAGTCTCTAAGACAACGTATTATTACAGGTCTCTTCTTGCCCTTCATGAAAGAGTAAATCTCTACAAGGTTTGGAATTAATCCGAGATAAGTGCCATTGACCCAACCCAAATTACGTGATGTTCGTGCATTGTAGCCAACCACTCGATTGATACTAGATTTACGGTGCTTCACCACATAATTGTTGACGTGAATAATTTTTTTGGAGGCTCTTGCTAACTTTAGCGCATATTCGCGTTCTTCATGTCCGTAGATTAAACCTCCCGTGTAACCACCAAGTGATTTGAATACTCCGACATCATGGATGTGCCCACAGCCGACAAAGTAACGGGCATAATAATTGGGAGAGTTAGGATCTGCATGACATGTAGAATTATTATATAAGTTTAAGGCGATAGTAGCTATGCTTTCATTACTTTCCATTAAGTCTAACGCCTCTAATACAGATCCACTTTCAGGAGTCGAATCATCATCTAAAGACATCAAATACTTTGTATCACATAAATCCGCCAATTGATTTCTTCTCGCAACCAGCCCTTCACTCGCTTCGAATCGACAAATACTAAGATTTAAATTATATTCATTGCTTGAAATAAAATCGCCACATCCCCCATCATCGATAAGTATAATATTACATACGTTAAGTTCAGAATTTTCTAACAGCTTTAAAGTCTCTCGGAGCTCATCTATTCTACCTTTAGTAGTAATACCAATAGACAATAAAGCCTCAATTTTATTTTGGTTATGATTAATCATTAGAAATAAATTATCTAGCATCAGTATGCTACTATCTCAAATTTAAGCCGCTTCACGACAGCTTGTAATAGAGTCGAGCTATCCTCATGAAAATCCGCAATAAAATATGCGGTATCAGACTTGAGATAGGTCGTTTAGATGTTCCGATGCTAGCGTCTCTTCTATTTAAAATCCAAAGCAGGACTCTGAAGGAAAATGAAAATTCCTGTGCTACTATATCCCTAGCCCATGTCGAGCGATAGTCCTCTACACTAAGACCGGGGGTAACAGATCTACTGTTTTTTCTCAATCGATATTGCCGTGATACAACATGAGCATAGGCAACCGATCCAACAGCTATATTTTTTAAAGCAAAATAATAATCTTCGCATTTTAATTTTTCGCTATACCCGTCATGAAGATCAAATAGCTCTCTTGGGTAAAATTGTTGCATGTAAGGAATACCCCAATTTACTAACAGATCTAATTTAAGATATTCTTTTTTGTTTTCAAGAAGCTCCGCATCGCGGTGTGTATGAGCGGTGCCACTCTTGGCAAACAGCCTCCCATCGTAATCAATCAGCTCAAGATCAGTAAATAACAAAGTCGGCTCACTACAATGTCTGTTGTAATATCTTAAAGTATTGGATATCCCATTCGCTGCGGCAAGGTCGTCACTTGCAAGAATAAATATAAAATCGCCACTCGATTTTCTAACAATAGTATTAAAAGTCTTACATATACCTTGGTTACTTTGCTTTGAATATGATACCTTCTCAAAAGAGTTTTTGTTGGCCTTCAGCCAAGACTCTCCGAGCTCATAAGAGTCATCAGATGAGCCGTCATCTAGAAAAACGATCTCTATGCGCTCATACGGGTCTCTTTTAACACTCTCAAGGCAATCAATGATGAAGTTTTCATGATTGTAGCAAGGTATCACAACGCTAATAAGAGGCTGGCTATTTATCGGCATAATATTGACGCTTGGTAGTTTCCCCGCGATAATTTACTGTTAGGCATATAGTCAATTCCCCCTGAGAATAATTTAAATGCAGCCCTCGTTTCCCTACGTGCCAATAACCATATTAACACCAGGGATCATTTGCAATTTGACTACTAATTTGTGATTAGCTCCGAGGCGGCTACACAATTCCCTAAGGCAGTATATGCCAACAACCGCAATTATTATACAGCCCACTACAGTAGATACTAACAACGTACAATAACTACTCAAAAACATTGCACCAACAAGCAGGGGCGAAAATATACACAAGAGTTTCTTTACAGATTTAGTCCACTTGAAAGCGATCAGATTTCGACTAACCCTCATTACCGCTATTGGATATAAAATATTCAAAGCACAGAATGCGATTGCTACACCCTTTAGACCCAACCAATGCAAACCGACCCATATCAAACATAGATGTGCTATATGAGATATGGTCTCGGTGACCAAGTATACTCGTCCAACACCTTTCGCTAACATGATATATCCCATGGGCCACGAGACAACTCTTCCCAAGCAACCTAGTATCAACCATTGAACCAGGTGAGCAGACTCGGCAAATGCTTGTGTATAAAAAACAGTAATCAACCAAGGCGCTAGAATTAATGTGGCTAGTAAGCCTGGAACTGCCAAAAGCAATCCGATTTCAGTCTGGTAGTTGACAAGAGATCCCATCTTCTTATGGCAACTAGATGCCGCTGTCAGCCGTGGATAAAAGTCAGCACCCATCGCGTTCAAAATAAAATTCAAAAACAGTCCAGAAAGGCGATAAGCGGCTGCGTATATTCCTACAGATACCAGGTTTATATAATTAGAGATCAGTGAGATCGTAACATAGTCAACTAATCCCGTCATCAATGCCGTCGTCATAAAGACAACTCCCAAAAGTATTAGACTTTTGGCTGATGTTATTGTTTCCAGCCAAGTCATGTCAACGCGGTCAATTTTCACTTTTCGGGAATACCAAAACGATGAAATTAACATTGTTACCGATATCATTATTATTGCCGGGATAATTCCTTTTAGCCCAAGCCAGTAGTAAAAACCTATAGCTGCCGCTGTTGCGCTCAGCGAGCTTATGATGTTTACACGAGCTAGGTCGCCTATGCGACGCATTCCCTGAAGCAAGGCCATTTGACCAGCGGCAATACTACCAAGAAAAACTGATATAGCTAGGCACATGACTTGCCATGTATATTCCGTGGAGCCGAAAGATAGTTTGCTAATAGGTGCAGCAAGAGCTATCAGCAAAATCGCACCAATCAGACCAGTTAACCAGCAAAGACGCCTTAATGTGAGCACTGTGCGACTGATATGCTCATTACATTCTTTACCCGTAGCCTCTGCAACTTCACGTACGCCACTACTATTGATTCCCATACCGCTAGCCGTCGCTGCTATATTTTGTATGGCATGAAAAATGCCGATTAGACCTACCCCAGTGGGCCCAATCAATAGAGCAACAAATTTTATACGCAACAAACCTAACAGCAGATTAAAACCTTGAGCGCCACCCATGATTGATGATGACTTAAGAATTCTGCTATAACTTTTTTCAGCTTCTAACATTATTTAACGGGACTAATTTACAACACACAATGCGGCCAACTTTCTGCTACCTATTAGGCTCTTGAAGGCTATATTTAGGGTGTTCAATGAAATATTGCTAATATGCATTGATCATACTTGCGACGTATTGCGCATCCTCAACGGTATGAGCTGGGCTCATAGGAAGGCTCATGACTTCCTCATGGATTTGCTCTGTAATGGGATATTCTAAATCACCCCATTCAGAATATGCCGGCTGTTTGTGAGGTGGAATAGGGTAGTGAATGGCTGTTTCAATACCTTTATCTATCAAATACTCCATCCAATGCTTACGGCATGGAACACGGACGACAAATAAATGCCAGCAAGGCTGGTTATCATCCTGGACTATTGGCAATGAAACCATGGGGTGTTTAATTTTTTCAAGGTAAGTTTCCGCTACTTTCCATCGCCGTGAATTATCTCTGTCAATATAGGGTAATTTTACTCTTAGAATAGCAGCTTGAATCTCATCAATACGATTATTTAACCCCTTAACCTGATTATGATATTTTTTCTCTGATCCATAGTTGCGCAACTTGGTTATCATTTCAGCTAGCTCTGAATCGTTTGTCGTCACTGCTCCAGCCTCTCCAATCGCCCCCAGATTCTTACCCGGATAAAAGCTGTGCGCGGCAGCGTCTCCTAATGAGCCAGCCTTTGATTTTTTATACAATGCTCCCTGTGCTTGAGCGGCGTCCTCCATCACAAGCAAACCGTGTTGTTCGGCTATAGTATTGATAGCATCCATATCTGCACACTGACCATAAAGGTGCACGGGCAGTATAACTCTAGAGCGTGGGGTGATAGCCTTCTCTACCTCGGTAGGCGATATATTGTAGCTATCAAGATCAGGCTCTACTAAAACAGGAGTCAATCCTACTGTCGATATTGCCAAAATTGAGGCGATGTAGGTGTTCGCAGGGACGATCACTTCGTCGCCTTCTTTCAGTCGACCCAATTCCTTCCACCCCTCTAGAATTAGAATTAAAGCATCCAAGCCACTACTCACACCCACACAATGTTCAGTGCCACAATAGCCTGCCAATTCATCTTCGAAAGCATCTATTTCTGGTCCTAGTACATACCATCCAGAATGCACAACACGCATCATAGCTTTTTCAATCTCCTCAAAATAAGGAGTATTTACAGCCTTGTAATCTAAAAAAGGTATTTTCATCTCCATGTTACTTTGGGATTTCTTTATGACTTTTTCCATCTCAAGAATTCATCATAATCGCGTATGTAATCACCCTCATCATATGAATGTGAAGCCAAAACAGCAAGTATGGCATCATTGGAATACTGATATTGAACTGCCCACACTCCAGGCTCAAGGTGTAACCCGAGATTAGGTCTATCGAGAATGAGTTCCTGCTGACGTTCCCCATCATCGATAATGACGTGCACACTTCCTCTGATGCATATTATGAATTGGTGACACTGTTTATGCGCATGTTCTCCTCGTACTTTAGCTGACGGTACGTCGTAAACAAAAAACAAACGGTTTGACTCAAATGGAAGCTGTTGCCCGAACTCTGCAACGCATAAGCTGCCCCTTAAATCAGGAACGTGTTGCAGGTCATGCAGGTTTGCCCCTTGAACAGAAAGAGCTTCGAGTAATGGGCTGCCAAATTCTGGCACATGATATTCTTCCGCATTACTATAACCCGTAATTTGAGCTGGATTACCCATAACAATAGCCCCCGCAGGAACATCTTGTGTCACCACCGCCCCCGCACCGACCATTGCGCCAGCCCCAACGGTAATACCAGGAAGTATAGTCGCATTAGCGCCAATGGATGCCCCCGCTTTAAGCGTCGTTCCTGAATATTCTTCGGGGTGCTGCTTGGATCTAGGATGTTTGTCATTGGTAAACGTTGCATTGGGTCCGATGAACACATCGTCTTCGGCTGTAAATCCGTCCCATAACTGAACACCACATTTCACGGTAACGCGGTTACCAAGTGTTACATTATTTTCAATGAAGCAGTGTGAGCAGATATTGCAATCAGTGCCGATTTGAGCATTCTCAAGAACCACGCAAAATTGCCATATTAGAGTACCTGAACCGATATTTTGAGTTTTAACGTCTGATGTCGAATGAATCATAGGTTTAGTTGTGTTTACGTAATTAATTTCTTTAAGCTAGTTTGATCAATAGATCTTGGATTATTGCCCACCCTCTCAGGGTTGAAACCATGGCTCATAATAATGTTTATGGCCTGTTCGTTCATAATAACTAGATCCTCAAAGCGCGTTTCTAGGCCCAGAACCTTGAGCTTTTCCGTTAACGCACCTGCAGCACAACCACTGTTATCTGTGGTAAGCATGGAAGCTATTTCCTGCATCCTGCAGATCACAAAATCCGGACCTCTCATATCAAGACAGTCTTCTTTAGTCACGCCCACATTATATTGTAGAAATCGCGCCGTGAGTAAACCGACCGCGTGGCCATGAGTGATGCCAAAATAAGAGGTCATCGGATAGGAGACGGCATGAGGTGCTGTGGTTTTAGTAATATTTATCGCACGGCCAGCTGAGTGAGATGCTCTTGCCATATTGTGAAGTGCCTCTTCACTTCCATCACTTACTGCCTCTTCAATCCAATACCAAGCAAGCTCGATTGCCTCTCTGGCTAATTGCCTCGACTCATCAGTAGAGTGGATAGACCAGTATGACTCGATACCCTGGCAAAGTGCATCCATACCGGTACATGCCGCGGTATGTTTAGGTACGCTTTTTAATAAAGATGGAATGACTAAAGAAAAATCAGGGAGTAGCCCATCAGCCTCGACCGAATATTTCTCTTTGTCTTTATATAAAACTGCAAAGGATGTTGCGTCACTTCCTGAGCCAGCTGTCGTTGGCATGGCGATCAGAGGCAGTTCACATGAAGGTAATTGTCCTCCACCCTCCAGATGAATGTGAATTGATGTTGGATCAAGCCAAAATGCTTTTAGTAATTTAGCGATATCGATCACACTGCCTCCGCCGATGGCAAGGATAACATCGAATGTGCTCTTGTCACCGATCTCATCAAAGAGCCTGCTGAGATCCTCTATTTTAGGGTTAACCTCGAAATTCGAGATGCGAGTAACTGATTTGCCTTTTAAGCACGGTGAAAGCATTTGTTCCGCACCTGATGACGCATACGAACTTTGACCAGTAACTAACAGAATGTTTTCTGCAGAGATAGTATCAAGATACCCTGTGACTTTTTCCCAGCCATCATCACCTTGGTAGTGCTGTTGTTCTCGCATAGCGAAATGGTTAATCTAGCAAGTGACGCATAAAGTTGCGCTTTTGATCTTGCGGCGATATTTCAGGCCGCCCCAGATCCTTTCGATGTCCTGCGCCTATTCTAACATCTACTAACAAAGGCCCTTCAAGATCAGACATGGCATCGAGCGCATTGATCAACTCCGTTTCATCATTTGCAGAGCGAACTAATTGGTAACCGCAACCCTCTGCTATGGTTGTGAAATTAATTTCAAGGCCGCAGGTCGGTTGCCCCCCAACAGAATCATGCCTGCCATTATTTAAAATTACGTGAAGAAGATTAGCCGATGATGCCTGACCTACGATCGCCATTGACCCCATATGCATGATTGCCGCCCCATCGCCATCAAGACAGATCACCCGCTTATTTGAATTTGTGACGGCTATACCAAGAGCAATTTGAGAGCAATGCCCCATACTTCCAACCGTCAGAAAATCTGTATCGTGGTTTTGCTTAAAATGATCACGAAGCTCGTAAAGTTCACGTGATATCATCCCGGTTGATGATACAACCGAGCTATCAGGCTTTATTTGGTTGAGGATGAGCTCAATCGCTCTCTCCCTGGAAAGGGTCATAGGCTCGTCGTCATTTTCATCTGCATGGTAGTCAGCAAATGTATTCTTACTCACAAGAACTGCGACAGGCTTATTGTCTTTGATTGTCTGCTTTCGAAGTTCATTAAGCATCGTGGTAGCTTCGGCCGTATCATTAGGAAGCTGATAATGCTCAACCCCTATCGCATTCAACAGTGAAGTTGTAGCCTGCCCCTGTGCCACATGCTGAGGCTCATCTTTAACCCCGGGCTCACCCCGCCAACCAATCATGAGGATCATTGGAATCCCATAGACCGACATATCAGCCAGAGAAAGCAGTGGATTAATGGCATTACCAAGCCCAGAATTTTGCATATAGACGAGTGCGGGTCTGCCAGATGCCAGATAGCTCCCCGCTGCCAAGCCGATCGCTGCCCCCTCATTAGCTGCTATAATGTGCCTTTCTTTCTTCGTGTGCTCCGCGACACACGCACAGAAAGGCCTTAACATCGAATCGGGAACACCGGTGTAAAAATCAATACCTGACTGAGCCAAGGCATTGTGAAATGTGATAGGATCGACCACTATATTAGTCTTTGATGAGTCCTAGAATATCCTTGGTTGAGATGCAATTGCTCTCAGCTTCGGCTGATCTTCCGTGCTTTAAGATAGACTCTGCCGTTTCCAACATCGCAGGGTAAGCGCTTCTTAGTAAGTGGTTGGCATAGATGACAACGCTGAAGCCTAAGTCGATAAGTTCAGACTCATAAATTTGGTTATAACTAGTCGGCACTGCCACCAGTGGAACTCTTGTTGATAGTTCTTTGTATCGCTGGCAAAATTCTGTGATTTCAATCGCTGCTGACTCACAGCTATGAATCATTATCGCGTCGGCACCTGCCTCTATGTAGGCTTGAGCTCTCTCGAGAGCATCATCAACACCCTGCTTTGCTATCAAGCTCTCAAGCCGAGCAATAATCATAAAATCCTCAGTTACCTGTGCCTGCTTACCTGCATGGATTTTTTCACACATTACTGTTTTATCCTCGAGTATCTGCTCACGCTCTATGCCATAAAGAGAGTTTTGCTTTAAGCCTTTTTTATCCTCGATAATAATAGCTGAAACACCGACCCGCTCTAATGAGCAAACTGACTTGGTAAAATGCTCCACGACACCTCCAGTGTCGCCATCGTAAATAATCGGCTTGGTGGTGACATCAAGGATCTCGTTGATCGTCTGTGCTCGTGAAGTACGATCCACATACTCAGTGTCAGGTCGACCTTTTGCTGTGGAGTCCGTTAGGCTACTCAACCATATCGCATCAAATTCAGTAACACGGCCATTCTCTTGGTTACTAGTATGCTCAACGATCAAGCCTGATAAACCATTATGAGCTTCTAACGCCCTAACAATAGGTTGCGCTGCCATCAATCTTCTCAGTCTTCCAAGCCTAGCACCGGGAGTAGTCCCGATTTCCCTAGCCGCTTCGTGAAGGGCTGTTGACGATAGGCCTTCTGTATACTTTGGCTCGATAAGTTCCCCGCCCCACTGCTGCAATGCCTCAATGACTTCGTCACGTGTTTGCTTCTGTGGCCCGGTTTTCCAGTCATCACCATGCACCACATAGTCAGGCTTTAACTGTTGAAGATTTGGCACATAATCAAGTGTCTCCTGAGCAACGACACGAGCAACTCCTTTGACATTTTCTACAATCGTTTTTCTGTGTTCATAAGGTAAACTAGGCAAACGCTTATAACTAGCTATCGCCTTATCAGTAAGTAACCCGACGGTTACCTCACCATAAGTTCGTGCAATATCAATAATGTTGATATGCCCTGGGTGAATGAGGTCAGCACTCATTCCCACATAAACTGTCTTATTCGGCGACGTCATTAAAGTAATGTTTCATCACTCATTAGTTTCTGATGTGATCACGTAAAGCATACCACACAAACAGCGAGTTATAGGTAAAATATCGTCGGAAAAGCCTACGTGGCTCTTTGAAAAGTCGATAACACCATTCGACCCCCGCTTTTTGAATCCATGCGGGTGCTTGCTTAACCTCACCTGCGTGAAAAGCAAAAGCGGCGCCAATACCAAAATAAACAGCAGAAGGAAGATGATCTTTATGCTCTGCTATCCACTGTTCTTGCTTTGGGCAGCCTAAACCAACCCAAACAAGATTAGCTCCTGATTCTTTGATTTTTTCACATACTCGCTCGAATTCATCTTCCGGCCAAGTTCCAAACGGTGGCGAATAGCTACCTGCTAACTCGGCTTCGGGATAGTCTTCGGTGAATCGTTTGGTCAATTCAGCTAAGGTACTTTGTTTGCCCCCAAAAAAGAAATGTTTGAGTTTTTGCTGCTGTTCAGACGCCGCAATTGTTTTGAGCATTAGGGTCGGACCATAAACTCGGTCTGTTAATTTTTTGGCTTCATCGAGCTTCTGGTTTAATAACCAAACGAGCGGCATGCCGTCAGGACAGATCAGGTCAAATTTTTCCATCACCTCACCAAAGCTTTGATCATGGCGGGCAAGGGCAGCGACATGGGTGTTTGCCGCCTCTACGGCATATGCACGATCACCAGACAAGGCGGCGGACTCAATCCACTCGATTGCTTGGTTATAGTTAGTAGCCGCTACCGGCAAGCCGATAAGGTTAACCGTCTTTGGGGCTGTTAGCGTCATGGGCAATACGGCTCGATAGCGCGCATGGCATCATTCTCTCCCACTGCGGCATCTCTAGCCTCTCGTGAGTTGAACAAATACAGGGCATAGCCGCCGTGACCGCCGCCACAGTATTTCGAAGCTATGGCCCCATTGATTTTGGGCAGTTTGCTCATACCCTCATCAAGCTGCGCTTCATAGTAGAGGGCAACACCCTCTGCCAATTTTTCGATATCTTCATTAAGCACCCCTTCACGCGCGAGCTTACTGGATGCTTCTATCTTATCATAATCTCTTTTGATGTCGGCAAATCCTGGGGTATCGTGCTCACTACCTGTCCATAGAATGGCCATTCTCCCGTCCAGCATGTCGCCATTTCTTTTGAAATCGAGTAGCGGTCGCTGACCACTGCGCCATACACAGAGGCCTTTTTCATTAATAACCGCTGGATCTTGCCAACCAACGCCAAGATCAAGTTCAGCATCAACACCATTTTCGCCGTTGAGTAAGGCCCACGCACCACTACCGCCCAAGCCTGATTGCTTTTCATAGTCCCAGTCGCGCAAACTTACCAATGGCGAGATCGCACAATTAACTACGAATGCTCCCTCACGAGCGTGACGAGGCACATCAAGCCATCCGCCTGCAAAATCAACCCGCAATGGTGCTACCGTTGGTGCCTTTACCCATTTTACGATTCCTGAGCTAGAGACCGCTTTAAATTTGGGCGGAGTTTTTGCCAATACGACATACTTGGCTCCAACCTGTTTACAAAGTGCCCTTTTGACGTCTTCGTATTGATCATCTTCGGTAACAGCTAAAATGTCTGGCTTGGCCTCGAGAAAATAACTTTTAAAATCAAGCCCCGTATCCTGATCTGTGCCGATAATGACCTCATCTACCATGCGCAAACCCTCAAGCACTGCTTTTTTATGCTCATCGGGAATCGATGACCTCCTCTGCTTGTGATGCCAAAGCACCTGCTCAGAAGCAAAACTGACCGTAAGATGATCTCCAAGCGCACGCGCCTCCTCGAAAAACTGAATATGGCCAGCGTGCACGATATCGTAGCAACCAGATATAAAAACTCTTTTCATATTGTATTATGATACAGATTTTTGGCGTACCAACCGCTTAAATGACCGCTTAGACAACCGTTTTAAAATATGCGATGGTGCGATCTAGTCCCTCATCAAGGCTGACCGTTGGCTCCCAGCCGAGGTGCTTCTTCGCTAATGTAATATCAGGCTGCCGTTGCTGAGGGTCATCGCCAGGTAATGGCTCATAGACTAGCTTCGAAGATCCTCCTACCTTAGAGATCACTTTGTCAGCAAGTTCTAGCATGGTAAATTCACCGGGGTTACCAATATTAATTGGACCTGTGACCTCATCTTGATTCATCAAGCGAACAAACCCCTCAATCAAATCATCAACATAACAAAATGAGCGTGTCTGTTTCCCATCACCGTAAATCGTAATGTCCTGACCTCGTAGTGCCTGACAAATAAAATTAGACACAACACGACCGTCATCAGGATTCATACGTGGGCCAAAGGTGTTGAATATCCTAACAATTCTTATATCGACACCATTTTGCCTATGGTAATCCATGAATAAGGTTTCCGCAGCGCGCTTACCTTCATCGTAACATGAACGTATACCGATCGGATTGACATTCCCCCAGTAGCTTTCTGGCTGTGGATGCACCGAAGGATCACCATACACCTCTGAGGTAGATGCCTGGAACACACGAGACTTAGTGCGCTTGGCAGCACCCAAGCAGTTGATGGCACCCATCACAGATGTCTTAATCGTTTTAATCGCATTGTATTGGTAATGCGGTGGTGATGCTGGACAAGCTAAGTTGTATATCTGATCTGTTTCTATCTTAAACGGATCAATCACATCATGCCTCAGAAGCTCAAAGTGAGGGTGCTTGCGCAAGTGTTCCACGTTAGCTTTAAAGCCAGTAAAGTAGTTATCCATACAGATAACTTCATTACCTTCATCAAGAAGTCGTTCACAGAGGTGTGATCCAAGGAATCCGGCACCGCCGGTAACAAGTATACGTTTCATGAAATAATTTTGTTAGATTAGAATTGATTTGGACATAACTGCCCGAGCTCGGACATACTGCATGTCTTAGCCTTTGCCGATAGAGTAAACGTCAAAACCATGCTTTTCCAAGCTGGCATGATCGAGAATATTACGCCCATCGAAGAGGAAGGCGGGCTTGAACATATTATCGTAAACTTTAGCAAAGTCTGCATTCTTAAACTCATCCCACTCAGTGAGTAAAGCGATACCGTGTGATTGATCGGCCGCCTCTTCACATGAGGAACATATGTGTAACTGCGCATCAATGACTTCCTGACTAACGCCAACATAGCGAAGATCTTCATGAATCATCGATACTGGAACACGCGGATCATAAAGAGCAATGTGAGCTCCTTCCATCATTAGGTCTCGACACACATAGATAGAGGCCGACTCACGGGTATCGTTGGTATCCTTCTTGAAGGCAAAACCCCAAATGGCGATGCGCTTACCGCGAACGGTATTAAATAAGGTTTTCACAATCTTCTCTGCGAAGCGCGACTTCTGCCAATCGTTCATCTTGATCACTTGATCCCAGTAAGATGCTACTTCTGGCAGACCAAAATGCTCACACAAATAAGTCAGGTTAAGAATATCTTTCTGGAAACATGAGCCACCAAAGCCAACTGAAGCTTTCAAAAACTTCGGCCCGATTCTAGAATCTCGACCAATGGCGCGACCAACTTCGTCAACATCAGCACCTGTCTTTTCACAAAGTGCCGAGATCGAGTTGATCGATGAAATACGCTGCGCAAGAAATGCGTTTGCCACTAGTTTTGATAACTCTGAAGACCACAAATTTGTGGTGAGAATATTCTCTCGAGGTATCCATTGGTTATAGACACTGACGAGAGCCTCCACTGCCGCGTCACCTTCCGGAGTGCGTTCGCCGCCAATCAAAATACGATCAGGGTCCTGCAGGTCTTCTACCGCTGTACCCTCCGCTAAGAATTCTGGATTCGACAACACTTGAAATTCTCCGTCACCTGCGTTGGCCTCGAGAATTGTGCGCATTGCCTCAGCCGTTCGTACGGGGATAGTGCTTTTCTCGACGATGATCTTCGGTCCTCTTGCGACCTTGGCGATCATGCGCGCTGCGGATTCAATATAACAAAGATCTGCTGCGCGACCTGCACCCATACCATAAGTTTTGGTAGGCGTTCCAACGGCAACAAAGATGATATCAGCATCTGCGATGTGCTCTTCCACATCGGTGGAGAAAAATAAATTTCTGCCGCGAGCTTCCTCGACGATCTCATTCAATCCAGGCTCATATATAGGCAGCTCCTTGCTATTCCATGCAGCAATACGGTCAGCATTAAGGTCGACCACATCGACACGTATGTCTTTGCATTTGGCGGCGATCATCGCCATCGTGGGGCCACCAACGTAGCCCGCTCCGATACAACATATTTTTTTTGGTGTGTTCATATTTCTTGTAGGGTGATTGTGTTAATAAACTATGAGAAGAATGTTCGTATCGCATTGATCACGATGTCTTGTTGGCAACGTTCTAGCTCTGGGTAAATTCTAATGCTAATGAGCTCCTGAGCGAATTACTTATATTGGATCAACCGATATGATTTCGAACATTAACGTCGAACAGGGAAAATTATATACCAGTGATGAATTTTGTTAGGTGTTGGCATGAAGCAAATTTTAACCTCATGCATTGAGCGCAATACTTGTGCACGCATGGTGACAACCGATGAAGATTATCAACGGCAGCTGTAATGTCAAGGTTTCCAGACTGTTAAGCTTGTCGGGGAGTGCTCTATGCAATCATACCAGCTGCGACGGTTTCGTTGGTCTGAGCATCAATAAGGATGAAGGAGCCTGTCGTGCGGTTGCGCTTATAGCGATCGTGAATCAACGGTGACGATGTGCGCAATGTAATACGCCCAATATCATTGAGGTTGAATTTTTTGTCGTCCTCGATCTTGTGCAAGGTATTGATGTTCACTTTGTAATTCACCTCCTTAATGATGGCTTTGACCTCACGTGAGGTGTGGCGCAAAATATACTTTCCGCGAGGTGTCATTGGCTTGTCAGAAAACCAACAGATCATAGCTTCGATATCTTGGCTTACCTCAGGAGGATTATTGGTTTTCACAATCATATCGCCACGCGATATATCAATCTCATCTTCGAGCGTGATCGCCACTGACAAAGGACTATAGGCCTCGTCGATTTCCTTACCATCCATGTGGATCGACTTTACCTTACTGTTAAAACCGGATGGCTGAACCGTGATATCATCACCTGGTTTGAAGACTCCTCCAGCAACTCTGCCAGCATAGCCTCGGAAATCATGCCACTCATCTGACTGAGGGCGAATAACCCATTGCACGGGGAAGCGTGCCTCGACATGGTTTTCTTGGTTGCCGACATACACGGTTTCCAAATGGTAAAGCAACGATGAGCCTTCATACCATGGCATGTTTTCAGATCGATCTACCACGTTATCTCCATTGAGAGCGCTAATTGGAATAAAGCTAACATCGACAAAGCTGTCGAGACGAGACGCGAAGTCTTTATAAGAATCAACAATCTGATTATATACTTCTTCAGAATAATCAACGAGGTCCATCTTATTGACCGCAACGACCACGTGTTGAATGCGCAACAAGCTAGCAATAAATGAGTGACGGCAAGTTTGCTCAATTACGCCCTTCCGCGCATCGACTAAGATGATGGCTAGGTTCGCGGTTGAAGCCCCAGTTACCATGTTGCGGGTGTATTGAATGTGTCCGGGTGTGTCGGCAATGATGAACTTTCGCTTTGGTGTGGCGAAGTAACGGTAGGCTACATCGATCGTGATGCCCTGCTCACGCTCTGCCTTCAAGCCGTCTGTCAATAATGCCAAGTTAACGTTCTCGTCCCCTCGTTGCTTACTCGATTGTTCAACAGCTTCCATTTGATCCTCAAACGTATTTTTTGAGTCGTAAAGTAAGCGGCCAATGAGTGTGGACTTTCCGTCGTCTACGCTACCTGCTGTAGTGAAGCGTAAAAGGTCCATGTCCAGGTATCCTGATGTGTCTGTATTGCTCATACTATGATGGTTGTAAAATTGATGTTGTTCTTAATTACTGGCCGATAGCCTAAAAGTATCCTTCTTTCTTGCGATCTTCCATCGCCGTCTCAGAGCGTTTATCGTCTGATCGTGTGCCTCGCTCGGTTTGTCTTGCCGATGCAACTTCTTGAATGACCGAGTCAATGTCTGCAGCTGGCGATTCAACTGCTCCCGTGCAAGTCGCATCACCAATGGTGCGGAATCGAACGACTTTTTTCTCAACCGTTTCGTGTTCCTGAACTGTCACAAAATCAGTCACAGCTAGCAAAGATCCATTACGCTCAAAGACATCCCGCTCGTGCGAGTAGTAAAGATTAGGCAGCTCGATTTCTTCTTTCTTGATGTATTGCCAAACATCCATTTCTGTCCAATTAGATAACGGAAACACGCGGAAATGCTCACCATGCTGCTTGCGACCATTGAAAATATTCCAAAGCTCAGGGCGTTGGTTCTTAGGGTCCCACTGCCCAAAGTCATCACGATGGGAAAAGAACCGCTCCTTAGCTCGTGCTTTTTCCTCGTCACGTCGACCGCCGCCCAAAGCAGCATCGAACTGGTTGTCTTCGATGCCATCCAAGAGCGCTACAGTCTGCAGTCCATTACGACTTGCATTGACTCCGGTCTCTTCGGTCACACGCCCTTCGTCGATTGACTTTTGAACACTAGCAACTACCAAGCGGGCTCCGATTTTTTCGATAAACTCGTCACGGAATACCATCGTCTCAGGGAAATTATGCCCTGTATCTACATGCATCAGCACAAATGGAATCTTCGCAGGTGCAAAAGCTTTGAACGCTAAGTGCGCCATCACAATGGAGTCCTTACCGCCAGAGAAAAGTAAAACTGGGTTCTCAAACTGCGCAGCAGTTTCTCTCAAAATAAAAATAGCCTCAGACTCTAAGTGGTCTAAATGACTTAATGAATAATTAGACATATATTTTTTTATGTGTTGGATGTTTTTTGGTGAATGGCTTCTAACAATACAGCGACGCTTTCCGTAATTTCTTGCCCCTCTGTATCAATGATCAGATCAGGATTTTTAGGTTCTTCAAAGCTACTATCTTTACCGGTAAAGTTTTTGATTTCTCCAGAGGCCGCTTTCGCGTACAGGCCTTTCACGTCACGCTTTTCGCATAGATCATAACTAGCTTTGACAAAAACTTCGTAATAATCATTGCCGATAACATCACGGGCTAAATCGCGTAATTCTTGGCGAGGGGTGATAACGGAGACCAGCGTTAGTATGCCCTGCTGGGCAAATAGCTTTGCCACATGTGAAACCCGGCGAATATTTTCACGGCGATCGTCATCAGAAAATCCCAAATGCTGATTGAGTCCAGTGCGAAGATTATCTCCGTCTAGAATGGTCGTCATGTGTCCTTCTTGGTGCAGGACTTTCTCTGCCGCGTTGGCAATCGTCGACTTGCCGGAACCAGACATACCATACATCCAAACCACCAAGCCCTTTTGACCAAGAAGCTTTTCCTTATCTTTACGAGTTAGCTGTCTGCTGAACTCGGGATGTATATGGTTAGAGATGTCGCTCATGCGTATGCTTTATCGTAAATTCAGGAGATTTTCTCGCTGGGGGGTGATGCTTTGCATTATTCCGAAATAGTTGGCAAGCAAAATATCCTTTGTATGTTTATCAACTTAGTAATGATTAAGGCTGCAGGGCACTCTTTCACACAATGCTAATACAAACTTATTTGCTTTGTGGCACGCATCCGCCCGCGGTCGTTTGGCCAGAAATTCGACCAAAACCATGCCCTATCGTTCAATGAATGCTATTATGGAGAGGAATTATAATAAATAAGCTCTTCTCGGAGGATCACTCCAACATAATAGCGCATTTTGTTCAATAAAAAATGAACAAATTTGGCATGTTTAATGGTATGACAAATTAAGATATCATCGCAGCTTTGACATTAGCCGCTATCTTATTACCTAAATTGAGGCGAATTTACGATCAATCGCTTCAACTACAAGTTCCTCGATACGGTCATTGCCGATGCGCTCAACGGCTTCAATGGAAAATCCATTGGCAATCAAGCGGCGAGCTTGGTGGGGTGCAATACCTCGAGCACGAAGATAGAAAATTTCTTCATCACTGATGCTGGCGCTAGTACTGCCGTGAGAGCATTTAACCTGATCCGCATTGATCTCAAGGCCAGGCATGGAATTTGATTCTGCGGTATCCTCCATCATCAAGTTGCGACAAGTTTGATAGGCATCAGTATAGTGAGCGCCCTCATCGACAAGAATCAAACCTGAGAATACTGTGCGGGACGTGCCGTAGAGTGTATTCTTATAGAGCAAGTCACTATTTGTATGTGGAGCAGCATGATGCTGGTAGGTGCGCTGGTCATACTGCTGGGTTCCCGAAGGAATCGAACAAGCAAGCATATCGGAGTGAGCCCCCTCACCCGTCATCAGGCTTATCGCCTCATTACGTGCCCACTGGGCACCAGTGTTGAGAGTAAAAGCTGAAGCATGAGCATCTCGGCCGACTTCCGTTCCATTAACTTGAATCATACGACTCTGAAGGTTGAGCTCTTGAATGGCGCAATAGCTCAATTTTGAGCCGTCTCCCGCGATCAGATCATTAACGGCGATGCATAAACCAGCATCAACCTGGTTGGCACTAGCAAAACGATCTAGCACAGACACTTCTGCATTTTTGCCTGTGACAATCAATGTATGAGGAAAGGCTATTTGCTTGGCCCCGGAGATAACGTGACTTACTTCGATCGGCTGCTCTACCTTGACATTGTCCGGCACATAAACAAACAATCCACTTTTGACGTTCGCCTTGTGAAGTGCTGTAAACTTAGCAGAACCAAGTCTCGCCTCACGCCGCATGAAGTATTGCTGCACTAGTTCACCGTGCTGCTCCACTGCTTCCTCGAACGGCATGCAAATGACACCCTCTGGAAGCTCTGGTATATTGTAGGAAAGATCGCTGCTTACCTCCGGAGTGTAGCCTTCAAAATTGAGCTGCTTCATATTGCCAAAACGCCATGTCTCATCCTTGCGGGAAGGCATCGCTAAAGCATCATATTCGGCTAGGGCACGTTGCTGGCTTTCTTCAAACCATGCAGGTGTTGTGGTAGTCATCATTATCGTAAAATAGTCAAAATTATAAACCCATTGTTCATTACTTATCAGCAGGCCTTAACCCACGGAACCTTCCATCTCGAGCTCAATTAAGCGCTTGAGCTCAACACTATATTCCATCGGAAATTCACTCACCAAGTCGTTAATAAATCCATTAACCGCCAGGCTCATTGCCGCTGCTTCGGATATACCGCGCTGCTGCATGTAGAAGAGCATCTCTTGACTCACCTGGCTTACACTTGCCTCATGTTGGGTAACATGTTGATTTCCTCGCACGGTAATCGCCGGATAAGTATCGGTTTTGCTATTCGCATTGATCATCAACGCATCACATTCCGTGTTGTTTTTACAACCCTTGAGATGTTTCGGAATATGCACTTGGCCACGGTAAGTCGCACGACCCTCGCCTACAGAAATAGACTTGGAAACCACGTTCGACGAAGTGTTGTTTGCTGCATGGATCATCTTCGCTCCTGTGTCTTGGTGCTGGCCGCTGTTGGCTAGGGCAATTGAGATTACCTCCCCACGGGCACGCTCGCCCTTCATGACAACTCCTGGATACTTCATGGTCAGGCGTGAGCCGATGTTGCAATCAATCCAGCGAACCTCAGCATCTTCATGAGCAAGGCCACGTTTAGTCACTAAGTTAAACACATTAGAGCTCCAGTTTTGCACCGTAACGTATTGAATCTTGGCACCCTTCATGGCGACAAGCTCAACAACGGCAGAGTGCAGAGTAGCTGTCTCAAACTTAGGTGCTGTGCAGCCTTCCATATACATGACCTCAGCACCTTCATCAGCAATGATGAGCGTGCGCTCAAACTGACCAAAATTTTCTGAGTTAATGCGGAAATAAGCCTGCAAGGGGTGCTTTACCTTTAATCCTTTCGGAATGTAAATGAATGATCCCCCGGAAAATACAGCACTATTAAGAGCTGAGAATTTATTATCTCCCGTAGGAATGACCTTGCCAAACCAAGGGCGGAAAATTTCCTCATGCTCTTTAAGCCCCTCTGTTGAGTTAACAAAAATGACGCCGTCTTTTTCGAGCTCTTCTTTAACACTAGAATAAGCTGTCTCGGAGTCATACTGTGCCTCAACACCAGCAAGAAATGCCCGCTCTTGTTCGGGCACGCCAAGTCGCTCAAATGTCTCGAGAACCTCATCGGGAACATCTTCCCAATTACGCATTGGCTTCTGACTATCAGCTAGGTAATAGCGAATTTCGTCAAAGTGGATGTTATTCAAGTCCTCCGTTGCCCAGTTAGTAGGCATCGGCTTACTAAGAAAAGTATCATAAGCCTTGAGTCGGAATTCACGAACCCAGTCCGGATCATCTTTTACGTCACTGATGTAGTTAATCGTGTCCGTTGATAAGCCAACACCCGCATCATACTTATGATTTTCAGGAAAGTGGAAGTCCCCCTTAGCGCGATCAACATCAATCGCTGCTTGAGTTTCTTGGTCGATAGTAGCTTCTGCGCTCATATGTTTTAGGGGTTAGGCGTTAGTGAGGTTGCCGTCTTTCAGGAAGTCATAACCGCTTTTCTCAAGCTCAAGAGCGAGCTCTTTGCCTCCGGTTTTGACAATCTGGCCATCGGCCATGACATGCACATAATCTGGTTGAATGTAATCAAGCAGACGCTGATAGTGTGTAATAAGCAAGAAGCCACGGTCAGGTGAACGCATCGCGTTAACTCCCTTGGCCACAATTTTGAGTGCATCAATATCAAGACCCGAATCGGTCTCATCCAAAATACAGTATTTGGGATCGAGCATCATCATTTGCAGGATCTCATTGCGTTTTTTCTCTCCACCAGAGAAGCCCTCATTAACTGCACGCGCCGTAAACTTGCGGTTCATTTCGAGAACATCCATTTTGGAATAGAGGTTCTTATAGTATGCCACCGCATCGATTTCCTCTCCCTTTGGTAATCGAGCCTGGAGAGCAGCACGGATGAAGTTTGCATTGGATACCCCTGGCACTTCGGCAGGATACTGAAATGCTAGGAAGATGCCTTCGCGACTACGCTCATCAACATCGAGGTCGAGAATGTCTTCACCATCAAGAATCACAGAGCCTGAAGTCACCTCATAATCGTCGTGGCCTGCGATGATTTTGGACAAGGTCGACTTGCCTGATCCGTTTGGCCCCATGATCGCATGGACTTCTCCTTTGGGGATTTCAAGATTTACCCCCTTGAGAATGGGAGTTCCCTCAACATTAGCGTGTAGGTCTTTGATGACTAAGCTCATAATATAAGATGTAGTGGTAGTTTCTAAGGATTGTTTAGTTGGAAAATTTACCCGTTAAGGTGATTTCGATGTTGTTGACTTGCACACCCGCTGGAAGGTCCAACAAATCGGCAAGGCTTGCGCCCTTCTTCAGCGGCACATCAATGACCGCTCCTGATTGCTCATCTTGAAAATGACCATGTGCAGTCAAATTGGGACAATAACGAGAAGACTCGCGCTCAAAATGGACTTGGCGCACCGCGCCATGGTCTACAAGTGCCTCAAGGCAGTTGTAAACCGTCGCCAAAGAAATTCCGGGCATGTTTGATTTTGCCCTCTCATAAACCTCTGAAGCAGTAGGATGATCACGCAAACTCATCAATACATCATAGACTTCACGCCGCTGGCGTGTCATCCGCAAGCCTTCAAGCTTGGGATCATCGCTATGATCAATGTCTGTGATGTTGTTGTTCATGGGAGACCAAAGAAGAATGCTGAATCAACAGCAAATAAGCTGCATAAGTCAGGATGCGGGAAACTAGCCCCGATTTCCCAGTGAGCAAGCCTAAATTTAGAATGATTCTAATGTGCAACAACTAGGCTTGATTTATCCTGCGTTATCTAAAATAGGGCAGCTAAAAGTGCTTAATGGTTCTTTACCACCATAAGATCGCGCATATCAGCACAGCAACACCATAGCTGAAGCCAGCAATCGCAGAGGCACGGTAGCGAGCCTCCGTTTTGGTCACATAAGTGATCAGATCACGTAAAGTGAAGGGCATCCCAACCCAAAAAAGTCCTCCAAATATCATAGCATACGCATAAATAGGAATGAGCAGCCGACTGATGGGTGGTTCAAGATAAGCGCCGTATAGAAGCGGTGCTGCCGCCATCAGGGCAACTAACCCCAATCCACGTACCGCCAGAAACTCCTTCACCTGAGTAATCATGCCAACAGCGGCAATAGGAATAATGATGCGCAATAAGCTTTTTGCCTGATTAAATTCACCCAAGTCCATTTGTAATTTACTCAATGGTCCTAGGCCACTTGGAGCAATCAGGAGCCAGAACCAGAACATTCCAGCACCCATTAACCAAGGTGCAATCACCCTGTTTCGGGGTAGTTTGATCAGAAATCTTTTACTCTCAGTAGGTTTAATCAGCATCCATAAATGGAGGCTCATGAGCCAAATTGCCACTATATACCCTACTGTATCAAGTGATAGTCTTTCGTATGGGTGCATGGCTGTAATGTAAATATGGTGTGAAAATGGATCTCGATACTATGAGCTAAAACGCCCGTGGGAAGGCTTATTTCTAGGAGAGCACCGCTGTGCCGTATAGTGAGAATCCTGTAGTCTCCTCAATCAAAACATCAAAAATCTGTCCCGTCATTCGCTCAGCATCTCCATCAAAAATAACAATCTTGTTCTGCGACGTCCGCCCCATAAGGCGCTCTTTATTGGTCTTGGACGGTCCAGTGCATAGAACCTGCTGACGAGTGCCCACAAAGGCTTGGTTCTTTTTCACTGCAAGCTCATTAACTACTGTAAGCAAAGTCTGGTTGCGCTCCTCTTTGACACGCTCTGAGAGCTGACCCTCCATTTCCGCAGCTGGGGTATTACGTCTCTTCGAATAACGGAATACAAAAGCATTATCAAATTCAAGATGTTTAACAGTATCGACTGTGGCTTGAAAATCCTCTTCGGTCTCACCGGGAAAACCAACGATAATATCTGTAGTGATGGCAAGATCTGGGCGTGCCGCTTTCATGTTTTCACATATCTCAACAAACTTCGCATGCTTATAGGGGCGGCGCATTTGTTTCAAAATCCGATCAGAACCTGATTGCATCGGAAAATGAATATGGCTGCACAACTTCGGCAGATAGGTGAAGGCGTCGACAAGGTCTTTGCGGTAGCCAATCGGATGCGGGGAAGTGAAACGAATCCGCTCCAAGCCCTCAATATCATGCACTGCCTCAAGAAGTTGCACAAAGGGTGACTTGCCATCGACTTTATCAAATTCAGTACGGCCATACAGATTGACAATCTGGCCCAATAAAGTGACCTCCTTCACACCCTTCTGGACCAGGCCCTTACACTCCTCAACAATATCAGTAATCGGACGGCCGCGCTCCTTTCCCCTTGTGTCAGGAACAATGCAAAACGAACAACGCATGTTACAGCCCTGCATGATAGATACAAATGCCGTCGACTGATCCTTCTGGGTGACATGATCGCGAATCGTATTCTGACTGTCTTTCTCCTCCTCGGTATCACAAACGCTCTCACCCACTAGCGAAAGTGAAGGGTCATCCATACGCATTTCCAGGCGCTGCTTGAGAATGTTATCTACGTAGTCAAAAACCTTGTGATACTTCTGCGTGCCGACCACCACGTCTAAGTGCGGGATATTTTTAAACAGCTCCTCACCGCGGCTCTGTGCCATGCAGCCCATATAACCATAGACAACGTGAGGCTTGCGCACCCGGTGCCTGCCCATAATGCCCATCTTGCCGAGCGCCTTCTGCTCAGCCTGGTCTCTGACACTGCACGTATTGACCAGGATGGCATCAGCATCCTTTTCTTCCGGTGTGACCGTGTAACCGCCCTCCACGAACATCCGAGCAACCTGCTCAGAGTCGCGTTCGTTCATTTGTCATCCGTATGTCTTGATAAATACCTTGGG
>ERZ767285.196-NODE-196-length-25633-cov-2.929371_pt1 | contig 25633 bp, 28 predicted proteins | sample MGYA00374953_ERZ767285 | MGnify/ENA primary metagenome ERZ767285 (study PRJEB28947, sample SAMN06267186) | marine metagenome | isolation source: Columbia River Estuary | place: USA:Columbia River Estuary, USA | collected 2013-07-23 ...
ATTTTAGACTTATTCAATATTTCAATGTTTCTTTTTTTGAATTGAAGCGCATAGAAAATCCCTTATCCATATTACTTCTCAAAAATTCATCGCTTAACTTTAATTCCATTATTTCCGTCCAGCTACAAACAGAACCATTGCAACCAGAAGCATTTGATGAAATTAAAGTAATATCCATTTCATTACCTTCATCGGTACAACCTTTCCATCTATCACACTGACTAGCAGAGTAGTAATTTCTTCTGTCTTCTGAATCGTGTTTAATCGAAAAATGAAGTTGATGTTGAATTAAGTTATCATTATCTCTAATACCACGTAAAAAATAATTGAGATAGTCGGGATTAAGAAGAAGCCCTCTCTTTTTAGTTTCTGATATTTCAGGGCCCGTAAACTTAGAATTACTGTCTGAAATTTTTATTTTTTCAGCAAACTTTGCTACATTCTCTGCTTCGATAATAGCATTTTCAGCTTGTAATTTTCTAGCCTCTAGTTCATTAACTACAGCAGCTGCCAAATCTAGATCAGTTAATTTATTGGCCTCTTTTAGACTCTCTGCATGAGATAGATCTAAAGCAAGAATCCTATTTACTTGAGTATCAAAAGGACTCGAGAGTGAAGTAAGCTCAGCTTTATCTATTAAAGAACAACCAATTAAGCCAAGAGAGAGTAGAAAGAGTAGGAATAGTTTTTTCATATTTGCATTATATTTTAATTCGAACTTAGTATTAATTAAAAAAAAAATTCATTTGATACATAAGGGGGTTTAGGGTTGGTAGTCACGGTTGGATTTGAACCAACGACTTCCACCTTGTCGAGGTGGCACTCTAACCAGCTGAGTTACGCGACTACGAGGAGAGGAATTATACTGCTTCGAAAACTGATTGGATAATTTTTTGTATATTTAAGGCTGCTTGATAACGGTTTTCAGCATTTTTAATTGGCCTTCCAACTACGATATAGTCAGAGCCGCTCTCAAAAGCTGTAGCAACATCTACAACACGCTTTTGATCATCAGCATTAGCAACTGGACGGATACCAGGAGTTACTGCAATTAACTTATTATCAACATATTCACGAATATAAGGCACCTCTAATCCTGATGAAACAATGCCATCGCATCCTGCCTCAAAAGCGCGCTTTGCTCGAGATATAACTAACTCTTTTACATCACAATCAAAGCCCAGATCATCGAGATCACCTCTATCTAAGCTCGTTAATGCTGTAACCGCTAGGATTTTTAAATTATTTTTATTCTCAACTGCTTTTTCCATTAAGGCTTGATTGCCATGAATGGTAGCAAAAGTAGCTCCATAATCACTCAACCTTGCAATTGTTCTGCCAACAGTCTCAGGAACATCAAAAAACTTCAAATCAACAAAAACTTTTTTATCTTTTTCTATAAGCCAATTTAACAGCTCAAAGTACTGCCCCGTCATCAGCAGTTCCATACCAATTTTATAAAAATTTACGCTATCATCAAGCTCGGTGACAATATCCTTGGCTTGAGCAACTTCAGGAACATCGAGCGCAAAAATTAACCGATCTTCAACATTAATATCTTTCATAAAACCTCATCAAACTTTAGAATCAATAAACCATTACTATCAATAATATGACAACAAATTATACTTTGGAATGAGAGTCTATGATTAGCCTGAAGAAATATAGTTTTTAGTAAGCTTATAAATAATTTTTGCAGCGCGCTCACCTAAATGTATTTGGTCAAATAATAGCCACTGGCCTTTTGACTCAGCAACCTTGTCCCAAGATTTTTTAAAAACATAATGGTGTATTACGCCACCATAAATTCTTCGAAATATTGGCAGTGTATTTGGGTCATAGTCACTCCTTAAAGGATAGAGTCTTTTATCTAGTTCATCCCAAAGAGAATCTGAAACCGGCAAAAGAGAAATGTTCTTTTCTTGAGCCGTTAATTTTATGCAGTCATTAAATTTATTAATGTGCTGATTTATAGATGAATCTTGATGTTCTCCAATTGGAGGAAGTGTGCATAGAACAATTTTGGGTATTGTACTTAGATGATCAATTAACTCTGACAATAACTTTTGATAGTTTTCAAATGTTGGCACCTCGGGCAAACTATTGTTGCGTTTATAGCGCTCACCTGAATTTTTATTAAATGACGCCATAGCGTCATTACTACCAATCATTATGATAGCGATATCTGGCTTACATTTTAAAATTGGTTCAATCCTTTGATGAACTTGCCAGACAACGTCACCATTTATTCCTTCATTAAGAAATGTATCTTTTGGAAACTCTTGACGAAGACTTTCAACCCAGCACACACCAATATTTCCATGAGTTAATGAATCTCCGATACAGGCAACAACTCGCCCGATTTTAGGGCGTTCCTGCTCAGCTAAGTCTATTGCCCTTCCATTGGGTGGAGTCGCTATGATTGATGAAACATAAAAAAATGCAGCAGTAAAAATAATTACTGCTGCAAGAAATATGTAGAAGATTATTAGAATAACCTATCTAATCATCTAACGAGCTAATAGTAACCTTTACTTTGATTACATCATCATATGGTCTCTTTTTACTCGTAAAGGATACATCATTACCATCATAGTCCACGTGAATCATATAATGGCTTAATCTTTTTTCGATTCTCTGCCTAACTTTGTTTTCACAAACTTCCTGACTTACAACAACTTGGCCAGTTGAATTTGTCTTTTCCATATCATTTGCTATAGATGCTCCCATGAGAGCTCCAAAAAGAGTCATAGCATCATTACCATCCCCTTCACCAAATTTATTACCTATAGCGCCTCCAAGGACTGCACCAAATAATTCATTGGTTGCACTTCCGTCACCACTATTCTGAATAGTCTCTTTGATATAACAATCTTGATAAGGCTCATCAACCCTATATTGTTTATAGACCTTTTCAACTGAAGTCACTGTTGCAGAGTCTACAAAGCTTCCAGCGAAAGCAAGCTGAGACGTAATAAAAAAAGAAATAACTACTATACTTTTTAAAATTATCTTCATATCTTTACTCCACTAATGTTTACCCCTATAAAATCATTATATACTTTTTTTGTATTTTTTCTTTGAAATTATCAACCAATGCTCTCTACTATATTCATGACCCAATGTGCTCTTGGTGCTGGGCATTTAACCCAACCTGGAAAAAGGTTAGAGAGACACTACCCATAATAATAAATACTAACTATTTACTGGGTGGACTAGCACCTGATAGCAAAATAATAATGCCTCCTGAAACACGTGAATATGTCATGGGCAACTGGAAAAGAATTCAAGAGGTCATTCCGGGCACAAAATTTAATTATGATTTCTGGACATTATGTGAACCTAAGCGCTCAACTTACCCATCATGTAGAGCTGTCATTTGTGCAAAAAATCAGCGCCCTGAGATAGAGCAATCAATGATAAACGCAATACAGCAAGCCTATTACCTAAACGCCCAAAACCCTTCAAATGAAGATGTTTTAATAAAGATTGCTAACGATTTAGGTCTGGATACTGAAAGATTCAAAAAAGACTTAAGGTCAACTAAAGTGAATGAAACTCTGCTTAATGAAATTAACCTAGCACAATCGATTAGTAATAATGGATTTCCATCCTTAGTACTGAATACTGATGACAAACTCAAGAAGATTAATATTGACTACTTAGATGCCAATTACATTATTAATCAAATAATCTCTTGAATTAATACACATAACTGGCAATAATAGTAACCTTGCCTTGGTAGCTCAGCTGGATAGAGCACTCGCCTCCTAAGCGAGGGGTCGTGAGTTCAAATCTCGCCCAGGGCACCAAATACTTCTTTTTATTCAAAGCCCTCTTACAGTAATGATTCCATCAACAACTAGTTAAATTATAATTTTCATAAAAAACTCACACAAAATTCACTAAAATCTCGACTTTGTTATCTAAACTAACAACCTGTTTTTTTAAAAAACTTAATTATGAAACTAAATTATAAATTATTTACTATATTTATCTCTCTATTTGCCTTACAAGGGATACTTAATATTTCAAAAGCAGATGATCACTTACATACAGTTAGTGGTTCTATAACTGGTTGTTCAACTAAACATTCAGTCCATGTACTGATTTATGAAGAGTCAGGCTTTAATGACGGAATGAATCATAATCAAGAGATTATTATTGACCCTAGCAAGAATGGAGATTGTAGTGTGCCTTTTAGCTTCAATAAGCCAACTGGATCATATGCTCTAGCTTCGTTTGAAGATAAAAATAACAATGGAAAGCTAGACTTCTTTTTCTTTATCCCTAAGGAGCCTGCAGGATTTTATAAATATAGTGGTATGGGAGCTCCTAAGTTTGACAAAATGAAGATTAATGTGAATGGAGATATTGACGATATCGAAATAGTATTACAATAAATTTAGCAATGCTATTTCACTTATATAATAAAACCCTCAAGAAATAAAATGAGTACATCAATAGTTACTGGTTCTACTGGCTTAGTTGGAAAAAATGTCCTTAATGAATTAAGTATTAATGGTAATAAGGTTGTTGCTTTATCTAGAAAACCCATTACTGATTTACCTAAAAATGTAGAGACACTTGAGATAGACTTTGACACTTTTGTTATTGATGGGAAACTACCGCCATGCATTAATATTTTCATATGCCTTGGAACAACAATTAAAGCAGCAGGCAGCAAAGATAATTTTAAAAAGGTAGACCTAGATTACAACGTCTCTATAGCAAAAAAAGCAAAAGAAGCAGGAGCCAGCACACTAACCCTTATTTCCTCTATTGGAGCTTCAAGTTCATCAAATAATTTTTATTTAAAAACAAAGGGTGAGCTCGAAGAAGCTATTCAAGAACTTGACTTTAAAGTTGTAAATATATTTAGACCAAGCTTTCTAGTTGGTCAGCGTTCTGAAAAAAGGTTTGCAGAAGGAATTGTATTAAAGTTTGCCAAGATAATGGATTTTTTTCTAATTGGTTCTGCAAGCAAATATAGAAGTGTTAAGGTGGAGTTGTTAGCCAAAACTATGGTTTCAAAAATTGACAGCAAGCCTGGAGTCAATTACTTCTACTTCGATGATCTCCTAAAATAAAATAGTACTTAATAAAAAAGCTGCTGAATAGCATCTCTTTATCTAGGTGATTAATCAATCTTTTTCGAAATAAAAGCTGCCACTGGTATAATATTGGCCATCTAAACAACGCACTTCAATAGACAATGTCTGGTAATTCATTTGGAAAACTATTTACTTTAACAACTGCTGGCGAGAGCCACGGTGATGCTCTCATTGGTATTGTTGATGGTTGCCCGCCAGGAATGGCACTGACTGAAGAAGACTTACAAGGTGATCTAAACTTAAGAAAGCCTGGAAGTTCAAGGCACACTACCCAGAGAAGAGAGTCGGACACAATTAAAATCGTATCTGGAACCTTTGAAGGGATAACTACAGGAACCCCTATCGGTCTTTTAATTGAAAATACGGACCAAAGGCCAAGGGACTACACGAATATTGCTAACTCTTTTAGACCTGGTCATGCGGACTTCACTTACCAACAAAAATATGGGCTCAGGGATTACCGAGGTGGTGGTCGATCATCTGCTAGAGAAACAGCAATAAGAGTTGCTGCTGGAGGAATTGCTAAAAAATACCTAAAAGAAAAGTACAGTATTGAGATTCATGGCTACTTAGCCCAACTAGGCCCTATCGCTTTTGAAAACTTTGATTGGAAAGAAGTACACAACAACCCTTTCTTTTGTCCAGATGCTGGCAAAGTAAGTGAGCTCGAAGACTACATGGATAATCTTAGAAAGTCTGGGGACTCGATTGGAGCAAGAATTAATATCGTTGCAAGTAATATGATTACAGGACTAGGTGAGCCTATATTCGACAGACTTGATGCTGACATTGCTCATGCAATGATGAGTATTAATGCGGTAAAAGGGGTTGAAATAGGTGCTGGCTTTGAGGTTGTTAATCAAAAAGGCTCGGTTCATAGAGACCCAATAACACCTGAGGGTTTTACTTCCAATAATTCGGGCGGAATACTTGGTGGAATAAGCTCTGGTCAAGACCTTTTAATTTCTATCGCCTTAAAGCCAACTTCAAGCATACGAATTACCGCTGATACTATTAATAAAGAAGGCAAAGCGACTGAGATTAGCACTACTGGAAGACATGACCCTTGCGTAGGCATTAGGGCTACCCCGATCGCAGAAGCAATGCTTGCAATTACATTAATGGACCACGCCCTCAGACATCGCGCTCAAAATGCTGATGTAATATCAACCACACCGTCTGTACCTGCTGCAAAGCCTTAGTTACAAGACAATCTAAAAGGAAATAATGTTTAAGCTAATACATAAGCGCGTTCCTAGCAACGCGAAAAACGATATCTTGTCTGGCCTTACAGTTGCTCTGGCATTAGTTCCTGAGGCCGTTGCATTTGCTCTTTTGGCAGGATTAAATCCTTTGGTTGGTCTTTATGCAGCCTTCACTATTGGACTAGTTACTTCGATCATTGGTGGAAGACCTGGCATGATTTCTGGCGCTACAGGAGCTATTGCAGTAGTCATTGGAACCCTAGTTGCCCTTCATGGTGTGGAATACTTATTTGCCGCTGTCGTTTTAACTGGGCTTATTCAGATTATTTTTGGACTATTAAGGATGGGTAAATTTATTCGACTTGTTCCTCACCCAGTTTTTTTAGGCTTCGTAAATGGTCTAGCTATTGTTATCTTTTTAGCACAAGTAAAACAATTTAAAGTTGCAGGTGAATGGATTACTGGAACCCCTTTATTTTTAATGCTAGTAATTGTTGCAATTACAATGACAATTATTCACTTTTTACCTAAGCTAACTCGCGCTGTACCATCAACCTTAGTTGCTATTGTAATTGGCACAGTAGCGGTGTTATTTCTAGGACTTGATACTAGAACTGTTGGAGATATTTCACCTATTGGCGGCGTATTTCCTCCATTCCACTTGCCTGACGTACCAATTAATATTGAGATGCTAAAAATCGTCTTTCCTTATGCGATTGTTATGGCACTAGTTGGACTTATTGAGAGTTTATTAACACTTAACTTAATTGATGATTTAACAGAAACCACAGGTCAGCCAAATCGCGAATGTATTGGACAGGGAGTTGCCAATACAGTGACCGGTCTTTTTGGTGGAATGGGTGGCTGCGCAATGGTTGGGCAAAGTTTAATTAATATTAAGTCAGGAGGTCGTGGAAGGTTATCCGGAATAGTAGCCTCCGTAGTGTTACTATTTTTTATACTTTACCTCTCTAAATACATCGAAATGATTCCAGTGGCAGTCCTAATTGGTGTCATGATGATGGTCGTTATTGGCACCTTCGAGTGGGGATCTTTTCGCTTATTTGGCAAAGTACCAGTGCCCGACATCATTGTTGGTATATCCGTTGCAGTTATTACTGTTTTAACTGATAATCTGGCACTTGCGGTTATTGCAGGCGTAATTATGTCTGCCCTATCGTTTGCTTGGGAATCAGCAGGAAAAATACACTCCGTTGAAGAGAATGAATCAGATGGAAAAAAGACCTATAAGCTCCATGGCGCATTATTTTTTGCATCAATTAATACCTTTCACGCCATTTTTACTCCAAAGCAAGATCCAAAAAATGTTTATATAGACTTTCAAGACTCCCGGGTAATGGATCACTCTGCCATCCAGGCCATTGATAAGCTCGCTGATCGCTACCAGAAGTCAGGAAAAACATTGCATTTGATGCACCTAAGCTCTGAGTGTCGATTGTTACTCAAAACAGCAAAGCATTTAGTGGAGGTAAACGTTCTTGAAGACCCTCAGTATCACGTTGCTATTGACAAAGCAAAGGCAAGGATTGAGGGTGCTATTTAAGTAACTTTTAGAATTGGTTATTTACCTTTCTGATCACCCCAAAGTAGCTTATGTAATTGAACTTGGAGGCGAACATTGAGCTGTTTTTCTAAAATCCAGTCTGCTAAATCAACCGGCTTTAGGCTTTCATATACTGGCGAAAAAAGGACATCTGAAAGAACATCATAGTTCTCTAAGATACTGCAGCACCAATCAAAGTCTGATCTTGAAGCAATAACAAACTTAAGCTGATCTTTGCTCTCTAAAAGAGCAATATTTTCATATCTATTTTGGCTTTGTTCAGTCGATGAAGGTGTCTTAAGATCCATAACAACTGATACTTTTTTATTGACCGGAGAGATATCAATACTGCCACTTGTCTCCATTGAAACCTTGTATCCAGCTTCAATAAGAGTGTCTAATAAAATAAGGCAATTACTTTGAGCCATAGGCTCACCACCAGTGACACAAACATAGTGTGTGTTGTATTTTGCGACCTGCTCCATAATACTTTCAATCGACAAAGGATTATTGCCCTTGAATGCATAAGCAGTATCACAATAATTACACCTGAGAGGGCAACCCGTTAAGCGCACAAAAACTGTCGGAATACCTACTTCCTTTGCTTCACCTTGAAGGGAGTAGAAAATTTCTGTAATATTTAAGGTTGTGTTATTTAAATTGTCCATCTCGAAGTCGTTTTATTTTATTTCTTGTATCTGCAGCTTGTTCAAATTTTAAATCTTCTGCAAACTTATACATCTCTTTTTCAAGACGCTTTAGCTCTTTAGCAAGCTGAACAGGAGATAATCGAATTTGTATAGTCTCTGAGCTCATTTCATCTATTTCTGACGCTGAAAGATCAGTATCCAATATATTAACAATTGGCTTGACTATACCTTTAGGTATTATCCCGTATTTTTTATTATAAGCTACCTGCTTATTTCTTCTTCCACTAGTAACATCCATTGCCCTTTGCATAGAGTTAGTAATCCTATCTGCATACAAAATGACGCTTCCATTAATGTGTCTTGCAGCCCTTCCCATTGTTTGAACGAGTGATCGCTCTGACCTTAAAAAACCTTCTTTATCAGCATCTAGAATTGCAACTAACGAGACTTCTGGAATATCAAGCCCTTCTCTGAGAAGGTTAATACCAACAAGAACATCAAATACGCCAAGACGTAGATCACGAATAATTTCTACCCTTTCAACGGTATCAATATCAGAGTGTAAATACCTAACTTTAACATTATGGTCATTTAAGTAATCACTAAGCTGCTCAGACATCCGCTTCGTGAGAGTGGTTACAAGTACGCGCTCTTTAACTGCAACTCTTTTATGAATTTCAGATAACAGATCATCAACCTGAGTCTCAACAGGTCGAACATCGATAGATGGGTCCAATAAACCAGTTGGTCTTACAATTTGCTCTGCAATAACCGTAGAAACCTCTAACTCGAAGTTTGCAGGGGTTGCAGATACTAAGATACATTGGTTCAGTTTTTCAGAAAACTCCTCAAACCTTAACGGCCTATTATCAAGGGCAGAAGGTAGACGAAATCCAAAATCAACGAGCGTTGTTTTACGCGCCCTATCACCCTTGTACATACCGCCTATTTGACTCACTGAAACATGAGACTCATCAAGAATAATGAGTGCATCATCTGGCATATAGTCGAATAGAGTTGGTGGTGGTTCGCCAGGCTTGCGACCAGATAAGTAGCGTGAGTAGTTCTCAATACCTGAGCAATAGCCAAGCTCTCTCATCATCTCCATGTCTTGAATAACTCGTTGTGAAAGTCTCTGTTCTTCGACTAACTTGTTTTGAGATAGTAGTTCTTTTTTTCGTTTTCCAAGTTCTACCTTTATATCATCAAGAATATTCAAAATAGTTGACTTTGGAGTTACATAGTGAGTTTTTGGGTAAATAGTGACTCTCTGCAGAGACTTTAGTTTTTCACCAGTCAATGGGTCGAACCATGAAAGATTTTCCACTTCGTCATCAAACATCTCAATTCTAATTGCCCTTTCTTCAGAATCAGCTGGGAATATATCGATTACTTCTCCCTTGACTCTAAAGTGACCTCGAATTAAAGTGACATCGTTTCGTGAATACTGCATTTTTGATAAGGTTGCAAGAATTTCCCTCTGCTTAGTAATCTCGCCAACCGTTAAATGCAGAAGCATCTTCATGTAGCTTTCAGGGTCACCAAGTCCATAGATTGCAGAGACGCTTGCTACTATGATGACGTCTCTGCGCTCAAGAAGTGACTTAGTGGCGGAAAGTCTCATTTGCTCAATCTGCTCATTGATTGATGCATCTTTTTCGATATAAGTATCAGAAGCAGGAACATAAGCCTCTGGCTGATAGTAATCATAATAAGAGACAAAATACTCGACCGCATTGTCTGGAAAGAACTCCTTCATTTCACTATAAAGCTGAGCAGCTAATGTTTTGTTCGGAGCCATTATGAGGCTCGGTTTTTGGCTCTTATCTATGACATTTGCAAGGGTAAACGTTTTTCCTGAACCGGTGACCCCAACTAAGGTTTGATACTTCTGCCCAGAGTTGATTCCATCAAGTAGTTTTTGTATCGCCTCAGGTTGGTCACCCTTAGGCGAAAAATTCGATTTGAGTTGAAATTTTCTAGCCATTATTGGCAGTTTTTCATTAAAATAACAAACCCTCAATTTTAAACTATTTAAAGAGCTCAGTAAATGTCAACTATCTTATCAAATCGAGTACAAAAAGTTAAGCCATCAGCAACTATGGCGGTTAGTGATAAAGCCAAAGAGTTGAAATCTCAAGGGATCCAAATTATTTCTATGGGATCAGGTGAGCCAGACTTTGACACTCCAACTAATATTCAAAAGGCAGCGATTCATGCAATTGGTGCTGGAGAAACTAGATACACTCCTGCTGATGGAACGGCTGAACTAAAAAAAGCAGTGTGCGAGAAATTCAAAAGAGAGAATGGTCTTGACTACTCGGCGAATGAAGTTATGGTCTCTTGCGGAGGAAAGCAGGTTTTTTATAACCTATGTCAGGCTATCCTTAATGAAGGTGATGAAGTCATTATTCCTTCGCCTTACTGGGTCTCGTATCCTGATATGGCAATCCTTGCAGATGCAACACCTATCTTTATAGATGCAGGATTAGATCAAGACTTCAAAATTTCCCCTGAGCAACTTGAAGCTAGCATCACTAGCAAATCAAAACTTCTGGTTCTTAATAGCCCTTCAAACCCTACAGGTTCAGTCTATAGTAGGTCTGAAATTGAAGCGCTTGGAGTGGTACTTGAGAGGCACCCAAATGTATTCATTATAAGTGATGATATTTATGAACATATTCGCTGGGGCGATGATGAGTTTGTTAACATTGCTATGGCTTGTCCAAAGCTTAAAGACAGAACTGTGATTCTTAATGGCGTCTCCAAGGCTTATGCGATGACTGGCTGGAGAATCGGCTATGCAGCAGGACCTGAGGCAGTTATTAAGGCCATGAAAAAGATTCAAGGACAATCTACTTCTAACCCAAGCTCAATCTCACAGGCTGCGGCACTTGAAGCAATTACAGGTGATCAATCTTTCATTAAAATGATGGTTGAAGCGTTTGAGCGTCGACATGAATTTCTTGTAGAGAGCCTTAACGCAATCGATGGTATCGAGTGTCCAAGATCTGGCGGTGCATTTTATTCATTTCCAAGGGTTCAAGGCCTTATTGAGCGTATTGGTCTCAAAGATGACGTAGAGTTTTCAACCTATTGTCTTGAAAAGCTTAACTTAGCTGTGGTTCCTGGTTCAGCTTTTGGCGCACCTGGGTATGTAAGACTTTCCTTTGCAACCAGTATGGACAACATTAAATTATCAGTTGAGAAGTTAGCAAGTATCTAAAAAAAACTGTTTAGATATTTTCCTTGACATCAAAAATTTCTTAATATATTCTTTACACTCTAATTAGGAGACAAAAAATGCTAAACAATAGAAAATTTTATATTAATGGCCAGTGGGTCGAGCCTTCAACTAAAAATGACTTTGATGTCATTAACCCATCTGACGAAACAGTATGTGCAGTTATTTCTCTTGGTTCACAAGCAGATACAGACGCAGCAGTAGCTGCAGCAAGAGCAGCCTTACCTTCTTGGTCTACCTCAACAAAAGCTGACAGAATAGCTCTACTAGAAAGACTTTATGCTATCTATGAAAGAAGGATGGATGACATGGCTGAAGTAATCTCAATGGAAATGGGTGCGCCTATTGATTTTTCTAAATCATCACAGGCTACAGCTGGGACATTCGCTATTGAAGATTTTCTTATCCAACTTAGAAAGTTTGAGTTTGAAGAGAAGTTAGATGATTCAGATAATCAATTATTTTATGAGCCAAAAGGCGTTTGTGCCCTAATTACGCCTTGGAACTGGCCTATCAGCCAAGTTGCGCTTAAAGTTATTCCTGCACTCGCTGCGGGATGTACGATGGTCTTAAAGCCTTCTGAGCTGGCACCTCTAGATTCTATAATTTTTGCTGAAATGCTTGAAGAAGCTGGATGCCCTGCTGGCGTATTTAATCTTGTTAATGGAGATGGTGCAGGGGTTGGAAGTCAGCTTACTTCTCACCCAGATATTGATATGGTGTCTTTTACGGGCTCAACTAGAGCAGGCGCTTTGATTTCTCACAATGCAGCGGATGACTTTAAGAGGGTTGGATTAGAGCTCGGCGGTAAGGGTGCAAATATTATCTTTGCTGATGCAGATGAAAAAGCTGTAAAGAGAGGTGTTAGGCACTGCTTTAACAATACTGGACAATCCTGTAATGCACCGACAAGAATGCTTGTTGAGCGTTCTATCTATGATCAGGCTGTTGAAATAGCCAAGGAGACTGCAAACTCAACCGATGTTGACATTGCCTCTAAGCAAGGAAGACATATAGGACCAATTATCTCTCAGCTACAATTTGACAAAATTCAAACCTTAATTCAGGCTGGTATTGATGAAAATGCTACTCTTGTAACTGGTGGCACTGGAAAGCCAGAAGGACTAGAGACTGGATATTTTGTGAAACCAACTATCTTTGCTGACGTCAATAACCAAATGACGATTGCTCGAACTGAAATATTTGGCCCAGTTCTATCAATCATTCCATTTGATACTGAAGAGGAAGCAATCGAGATTGCCAATGACACGCCATACGGGCTTTCGAACTATGTACAGACGCAGGACCCAGAAAGAGCCAGACGAGTATCTAAAAAACTGCTTTCAGGGACTGTTGAAGTTAACGGTAATGGAGCAGCAATGGGAGCGCCATTTGGAGGCTATAAGCACTCTGGAATTGGTCGAGAAGGTGGATCATTAGGGTTAAATGAGTTTATAGAGGTCAAAGTAGTAACTGGCTGGAGTTAATTAACTTTTAATTCATACTGAATGGCTTCTAAAAAAATTGCCATTGGCGGTATTAGCACAGAGTGCAGCAGTTATTCGCCACTTTATCAAAAGGAAGGTGACTTTCTAAGCCTTCAAGGTCAAGCACTGCTTGACCTAGTTGAGTATCCTTTTGATGATTACAATATTCAAGCTCATCCTATTTTCTTCAATAAGTCTGTACCTGGCGGGCCAATTGAGAGCAGCTACTTTTTTAAAGTAAAAGATCAATTCATTAAAGAACTTAAGGCATTAGGCACAATAGATGGTGTCCTTCTTTTGATGCATGGTGCTATGTATGTTGATGGTATTGATGACCCGGAAGGAGAATGGATTGCTTCAGTTCGTGAGGTGGTTGGACAGAAATGTGTTATTTCAGCAAGCTTTGACCTACACGGACAAGTTACCGATAAGATTGTTAGCAATATTAATGCCTTTGCAGCCTTTAGAACTGCTCCTCACATTGATATCAAGGGAACCTATTGGCGATCATCACAGATGCTCGCTAAAGCACTCAATGGTAATTACAAGCCTTGCGTTGTATGGTCTCCAATTCCAGTATTGGTTTCAGGAGAGATGTCGTCAACCTTTGTAGAGCCTTGTAAATCCATCTATGAAAGTCTTGAACTTTATAATCAAGAACCAAATATTCTTGACTCTAATCTTATGATTGGCTATGTTTGGGCTGATACAAAAAGGGCAACCGCATCATCTGTGGTTACATGCACGAACCAAGAATCAGGAAGTGTTGTTTGCAGAAACATTGCTAAATTTTATTGGGACAGTCGTAAAGAGCTTAAATCTGATATGAAATCTGGAAATATTTATGATGCTATCAATTGGCTTGGAGAAGACTTTTCAATAATTGCAGATAGTGGAGACAATCCAACTGCAGGAGGTGTTGGTGACAGGGTTGATGTTCTTAAAGCAGTCTTAGAGTCAAATATCAAAGATGCTTTATTTGTTGGTATCGCATCAAAATCTAGCTACGATGAACTCAAAAAAGGCAATCAATTTAATCTTGGCGGTAGTTTTGGAGGGGGCGGACCATCACTAAAACTTACTGCTGAGGATGTGTACTTTGAAAACCATTGTGCTGTCGTTAAAGTAAAAAATACAACGATTGTGATCTCTGAATTAAGGAGGCCTTTTCATAATCTAGCTGACTTTGATTCACTAAAAATAAACCTTAAGGACTTTCAACTACTGGTGGTCAAGTCAGGATATCTTTCACCAGAACTTCAAGAACTATCGGTTCCTTCGTTTATGGTTCTATCAAGTGGTGCGGTAAACCAAGATCTAAGCACTATTAAAAATATACATAGAAAAAAGCAAATATTTCCATTCCAAGATCTCGATCAATTCATTCCAGAAGTCAGTAATGGCTTAATTCTGATTGGATAAGTACAAATAAAATGATGAAGTTTTGTGTGCCACTATCTCCCTCTAAACCCTAATGAAGTTCCATCTAATATCATGTTTATGTTAAGATTAATCACTAAGAGTATGGACAAATCTCATAACCATACTCGTGCTTTTGATAGATAACTTTTTTAATAATATAGAGGAGATATTATGACTTTATCTTTAGTTTATAGACTCAATGGCTTAATCGGACTTATCTGGGCTGGTTCAATGTGGCTTACACCAGAGATGATGGCAGCTCAGTTTCAGTTTGAAAGTACGCCCGATATGGTTACGATGGGCCAATATTTAGGCACTACGATGCTGTTTGTTTCGGTAATATTTTTGATGCTTCCAAACTGGACTTCTGCAGAGCAACTCAAAAAAGCCACTATGCCTTTGATTCTGCTACAAGTGTTCTACTTATTGGTTCAGCTATTTCATATTTCTACCGAGGCGATTCCATCTGGTGGTATGCAATATTTTGGTGTTGGATTAACCATAGTATTTATTCTTCTTTTCTACTGGAAATCACGCTAATAAAAAACACTATTTAAAAAAAAATATTTTGTAGTTAAAAGGAGGTCATAATTGACCTCCTTTTATTTTGTACGTTATCAATGAACACTAAGCAAATTTTCTTAGCTCTCATTGTTCCTATCACCTGGGGATTTGGCTATGCCTTAACAAAGATTGGCATGGACCAGTTCGAACCTTTACTACTTATGTCGCTCCGTTTTGGTATCGCAGGTCTGATACTGGTATGGTTTACCAAGCCGCCATGGGGGTATATGCGAGAGCTCTTTATCATCGCCTTGATAGGTTCGACAATACAGTATGGATTTACCTACTATGGATTGAAAGGTATCGACGTATCGACAGCTTCCATTTTAGTGCAACTAGAGGGTCCCATTTTGGCGCTCCTTAGCACTCTCATCCTCAAAGAAAGACTCGGCTGGCCTCGAGCCCTAGGAATGGGATTAGCTTTTACCGGTGTGATTGTTATCGTTGGTGAACCGAGACTGAGTGATAGTTTGGATAGTGTCGCCTTAGTAATAACAGGTGCAGTTTTCTGGGCGATAGCACAAATCATGATCAGTCGTCTTAAATCACTCTCGGGTATCACTATACTGGCCTGGGTTGCTATTATTGCTACCCCACAAATGCTACTCATCTCGCTACTTATTGAAGAGGGTCAATGGGAGTCCATCAAGACCGCCAACCTTGTAGACTGGTCGATAGTTTTTTACTTGTCCTTTATCATGACAGTTATTGGTTATAGTGTTTGGTATCACTTGTTGCGGATCTGTGATGTTAGCAAGATATCACCTTTTCTGATGCTCTTACCTGTCACCTCAATCATAGCCGGCATAGTACTTCTCAATGAGCAATTTACGCTAGCAATGGGAATCGGCGGAGTATTGGTAATGACTGGTGTTGCCAGCACCTTGATTAAATGGCGCTGGCCAAAAAAACTACTTAACTTGCCTTAGAATTAAAACTTACTTATAAAATGGATCAACTGATTCAAACTGTGAAGTCATCTTTCTTAGCCACTTAGAAAAAGCAATACCCTTACTCAACTGAGCTGAGTTATTATCTGAGTGAACATCTTTTACTAGATCGCTATTTAAAGGTAGCTCCATTTGTTTATTCAACAAACGAGTTTCCTTGTCTAAATCTTTTCTTAACTCTTTAATCTGTTTAATCACACTACTTTCTGACATTGGCTTTCACTCCTAATAGAATTTGATTTACTTATCTCTTTTTCGAGACTTACTTGTTGAACTCTTTAAAGCAGGCTTGTATTGACTTTTCCATTTCTTATCGAGATTAGTCTTCTCGATATCATGGTAATCAAGACCACTAATCTCTTTGAACTCTAAAATTGCATCCTCCATGGCGGTCTCAAAAACACCAGAAAGCGACATACTGTAGCCGTACTCTTGAGCAGCAATTGATGCACCTTTAAACGCTTCAAAAATTGGTCTACGAATCCTAACGCTAACCACTCTTTTCTCATCTTCTTTTTGATTTTTTGTTACGTATTTACCCATCTATAGATTTATCAAATTGCTTACTGATAAGGAAGTATACACTTTTTGTATACATAAAGTAATTATATTAGTAATCTTTATGTATACAAAATTAATATAGATATTTTTCTCTAATAGCGAGCTATAATTAATGCATAAAAAAACAAAGCAAGACAAAAAATGATTGATATTAATTCTTTAGATAAGCTCATTGAAAGTAAGGAAAATGAGTTCCTGAATATACGTCCAGATACTGAAAAAAAGATCATCTGGGCAAGCAAAAATAACCAAAAAACAAAAACAAGCTTGGTATTTATTCATGGCTTCTCAGCAACTCGTTTTGAACTGAGTCCGATAATCGAAATGCTGGGTAAAGATCTTCAAGCTAACGTTTTCTTTACTAGACTTAAAGGTCATGGTCAAGATGGCAAAGCTCTTGGCGAAGCTACTTTTGATGACTGGATGATAGATATTGAGGAGGCTATAGAGATTGGTAAAGCGATTGGAGACAACCTTGTCTTGATTGGCTGTTCCACAGGATGCTCATTGATTCATACTATCCTTGAACAGTCAATTGACATTAAAGCAGTCATTTATGTCTCTCCAAACTTTGGACCTAAGTCCTTTAAAGGACAACTTCTTAAAGTTCCTGGAGCAAAATTATTTATGCCACTTGTGTTTGGAAATGAGCACTTTTTTATTCCAAAAAATGCAGAACATGAAAGGTGTTGGACGACAAGGTATCCAATAAAAGCATTATTTGCAATTAAGGATACAGTCGTTGCAGCCTATAAAATCAATCACAACAAAATTAAAGTGCCGGTGCTGTTTTGGTTTTCAGATGATGATCAAGTTGTCTCAGCTAAAGCGACACGAAAAATTATTTCCAAAATGGGTAATAATGTTACTGTTCATAACCCAATTCTTACAAAAGAAGATGACCCCTCGAAGCACGGCGTTCTTGGTGACATCTTGAGTGCCTCTCAAACCAAAGATGGGGTTAATAAAATACTTAGCTGGCTCTCAAAGTATATTTAGTAATTGCGCTTAATCTTAGCACCCTTATAAAGAATCTCTGACAAGTTTTCATTAGCGACTCTTCTCTGAGCGACGGTTATAGGATCCATATTGTGTTTTGGTCTCTCAAGCGTCATACCGTCTTCGTCTTGCCTTTTTTGACCTCTAATATGAGTCCATATGTTTCTTCCAACAACCTGTTGTATTGATGGCGGGATATAAGACTGCAAAGAAAACCCAATCCTTCTTTGATTACTTTTGTTAGGCTGAGAGCCGTGAATTATTGCACCATGATGAATAGACATTTCCCCAGGCTCTAATATTAAATCAACACCTTTTGACTCATCAATATCTTCAATAACCTGACCTCGAGTTAAGATATTATTCTCAGCAAAAGTATCTTCATGACTTTGTATTGAGGATTTATGGCTTCCAGAGATCATTGTCATACAGCCAGTTTCCTTATTGCTAGGACTGAGTGCAATCCATGGCGTTGGAAAGTCGGTACTATTAAGTCCCATATAGGTTGCATCCTGATGCCAGCTAACATAGTCCTTAGATGCAGGCTCTTTGATAAACATAACAGATGCCCAAAGCGCAATATCAGGACCTATAAGGTCCTCCATTGCATCAACAATTACTGGGTGATGCGCTAGCGCATCAAGAAACGCAAAAGACAAGTGAAGATTATTGCGGCTCTCGGCATTAATTTCATCTGGAAAATTAGCCTCAACTTCTTCAAGCTCAGCCTTTATTGATAGCGCTTCTACCTCAGAAATAACTCTTACAGGCGAAATAAAGCCCTCGTCATGATACTGTTCAATTTGCTGTCTCGTTAGAATTTTAGACATTGCTGTTAATTACTCTTGTCATTCATATTTTTATAAAAAGCTCTATTTTAGTACAAATTTTTTTAATTTATTAACCTTGTTATTGTTAAGTCTTTATACTAAATATAAAATTAATTGTTATTATCTTTATTACTATGGCTAACATTTTTACCAAACACCCCAAAGAGGTTGGCGAGACTTACTTTCAGCATCTTTGGGTTGCTTTGAAATATAGCTTTAAGCTCTTGTTATTATTTATTATTTCTTTCATTCATTCCATTTTTCCGTTCATTTTTAAGACAACCGTAAGTGCTAAGATAATTGAGATGGCAGAGGAACTAAAAAATAGAAAATAAATTCTCTTAAAATTCATCAATAATTCATATAGCATTATCATAATTCATCTAAACTAGAACTATGAAATATTTATCAATCGTTCTTTCATTGCTGCTTATTAATACTTCTGCATCTGGTGCCATGTCTCCTCGTTTTTACGAAACTGAAATACTTGGAAATTGGATCTGTAAAGATATTTGGCCTGGTTACTCTGCATTTGAAATGATTAGATACAAAAAAGATGGAACCTGGAACAGCTTTGGTGAACTCATTGTTGATTTTCCAATAGAAGAAAACAAAGTCAAAGTTAGATATAGTGCATTAGGTACTGGTCTCTGGGAAATTGAAAACCAAAACCTAGTTAGCATGATTGATTATATAAAAGTAACTAACAGGAACAACCCTTGGCTTGATGAGTACTTCAATATGGAAGAACAGTTCACTCTTAATGACAAAAAATCAGAGAAGATTGTAGTCCTATCAGATGACTACATCAATCTACAACCGTCTTCAGGAAAGCCATACGAGTGCTACAAAGTTGAGATATAGTTAGTCGCCCCTCTGGTTATATTTCTGAGCGTTACCTTTGGATAAATTAACTGGGTATTTTTCCGCATTTCTCTCTAATTTACTTTCTATTGCCTTCTCTAGATCAATTCCAAGAACACTGCAAAAACGAAGAAGATACATTGCAATATCAGCCACCTCACTATTAATCTCCTCTGTCTGCCTTTGATCAGGTGAATTTGACTCTTCTGCGTTTAGCCACTGGAATATTTCAACGAGTTCTGAAGCCTCAACACTTAGCGCCATTGCTAAATTTTTTGGCGTATGAAACTGTTCCCAATCCCTATCAACTGCGAATTTTTGAAGCTGATTTTGTATTTTAGTTATATCCATAATTTTCATTAATGCCAAGTTATTAAAACAACTTTATGATAAAAAAATTTAGTATACTTAAGCCACTTGATACTAACCAAGTTTTTAATTAACTTTAGGAGGTAATATGGATATTCAGTCTATTTGTCACGTTTTTTTAATTTTGTTTGGTGGTTTTTTTGCAATTCAACTTACTTTTAACTCGAAAAAGTTTGCAGCAGATCTTCGCATGGATTCTCCGCAAGCAGCTGCTGCGCTTAAGCCAGCAGGATTTCTAATGAGTGGAACAGTTTTAATGCTGATTGCCACATTATTTGAAATTGGAGGCTTTACCGCTACAAGAGAATTATTAGCTGCACTGGGGCTTTTTACTGCTTTTGCATTTATTTATAATATGGGTCTATTTTTAAAAGTATGGCCAACTTTTGATGGTGCAGATCATGATATTAAAAATGCGATTAGACCTTTAATACCCTTAGTAGTGGTAATTATTTATTTCTGGACATCATAATTAACAATACAATTTAGGAGAAACTATGTCAATTTTTGAAATTAGAAAAGCAGCAGAAGATAATAAAGATGCTGATGCTTTCATGGAAACTTTACACGATGACTTTGAATTTATTAGCCATATAGATGGTACAACAATGGGTAGAGCTCAAGCTGTTGAAATGTTTACATTCCTTTTGAGTAGTGACGATTTCGTAACTCACGAGTCACGTTGTCTTTATGAGAATGATGATGTTATGATTGACCACGGTGTAATGAGCTTTCCAGATGGAACTCGTGAATCAGTACTTGCCTTTCATCTAAAAAAGGATGGAAAAGTTATACGCATGGAAACTGGCGCAACAGTTCTTCCATAACAATTAAGTCTTAAATAAAAAGATGCTTTCGGGCGTCTTTTTATTTATCTAGCAACACTCAATATGTTTGTGCGGCAAAATTTCCAAAATAAAAACCTTTGGCAAGAAAGTTTAAAAGAACATACAGCTTTTAAATCGCTTAAAACCTTTGTTACCTCTGACATAGCAATTATTGGAGGTGGCTATACTGGCTGTTCGGCAGCTCTATTTGCCGCAAATAATGGCCTATCAGTCACATTAATTGACCAAAAAATAGGACATGGAGGATCAGGAAGAAACGTTGGCTTGGTAAATGCAGGGTTATGGTTACCCCCTGAAAAAGTTGAAAATATACTTGGAGTAGATGCAGGATCTAAACTTAACAAGGCTCTCGCAAAAACTCCAGATTTAGTATTTGATCTTATTGATAAATACGACATTAAGTGTAGTGCAAATAGATCTGGTACTCTTCATTGCGCACATTCTCAAAATGGTTTAAAGGATATTCAAAAACGTTATCAGCAATTATCAACTCGAGGGGCTGAATTAGAACTATTAGATAAACAACAAACTAATCAAAGAATAGGATCTTCAAAGTTTTTTGGCGCACTTTTTAATAAGAGTGCAGGCACAATAAACCCACTCAGTTATTGTATTGGCTTAGCTCTAGCAGCTCAATCTAAAGGTGCTAATATATATGAGACAACATTGGCAACAAAAATCCAATCAATCAATGGCCACTGGCTTATCAAAACGACTGAAGGATCAATTAAAGCAAAAATGCTATTAATTGCGACCAATGCGTATCAACAACCAATAAAAGGTATTAAATCTCCTGAATACACTAGTGTTCATTATTTTCAAGTAGCAACTAATCCTTTACCTGAAAAAGACACAAAGATGATTTTGTTAAATGGTGAAGGCTGCTGGGATACTGCCAGCGTTATGTCTTCTTTTCGACTTGATGAAGACAATAGATTAATCATAGGTGGCGTTGGTAATCTTGGTCATGGTGCTTCAAAAATTCATACAAACTGGTCGAGAAGAAAAATTAAATCTCTGTTTCCTAACTTAAAAAACATTCCCATTGAATATAAATGGCATGGGCGAATTGCAATGACCGGCAACCATATACCTAAAATCCAAAAATTAGGTAACAATGCATATTCTATTTTTGGCTTTTCTGGGCGTGGAATTGGCCCTGGCACTTATTTTGGTAAAGCCGTTGTTGAGAGTTTATTAAGTGGTGACGAAAATTCTTTACCAGTAACCCCTATGAGTCAAAATAAAGAACGTTATAGTGGTATCAAAAGTAAACTTTTTGAATTAGGTGCAACGGCAAGCCATTTGCTTTAAATATTTTCAACTATCTATCTTTACCAACCCCTTTAAATCGTTGTTTAGTAACAAACCATGCACCAATGTCTAATAAAGGTCTTGGCGGAAGCCAGTCAGCTTTTGAAATTGCAAGGCAATCACTTGATAATGAAGACTCGTTGTGACAAACATAGTCTGCAATTCCCAAACCGAAAGCCGTTCCTTTAGTAATGCCAGAACCATTGTAGCAACCAGCAAAATATAAACTATTAGATAACTTATTAAAGATATTGGTTTTATTTACGCTTACACCTTCAACCCCTGAGTACAAATGCTCAAATGGAACATGACTTAACTGTGGAAATCTATTGTCAAAAGCCTGGCGATGAATCTCCTGTCTTTTAAGTAACTGAGTGTCGGTTAACAAGGATTGATGATTGTATTCAGCAGTATTTCGAATCGAAATTCTACCATCAGAAGTTAGTCTAACTGTTGCGCCACCACTGTGAAGAGATAAAATGCCCCATGACGATTGATTACCAAGCTTATCGAGTTCATCCTTACTTAAAACTCGCGTTATGCTTCCAGACAGTGTCACTCCAACCATTCTTTGTTTTGGTTGGCCATGTGCTAAAGACTCATAATTACAAGCCATTATGACCTTTTCAGCAGTAATTATTGCATTCGGAACGACTAGTTCATTAGTCTTTCCCGCTGTCATCTTTAGTATTGGTGTATTCTCATAAAGCATCACATTTTTTGGAAGATTATCAGCCAAAGAAAATACTAATTTAGCAGGTTGCACTAAAGCACCATTTTCAACTTTGACGCCCTTTGGATACCATTTCGTGCCGAGATGCTCTTGTAGCTGATCTTGAGAGAGTGGAGTATGGCTTATCTCACGCTTTTCAAGATAATCAATAAAATGATCACACTCTTTAGAAGAGTTGTTATCTGCAGCAGTGTGGTATATTCCTGACTCTTTAAAGTCACAATCAATATTATTATTAGCAATTAAAGATCGAAGAGAGTTAAGGCCTGCTTGATTAATTCGATCAACCCTCTCATATTGACTTAATTGCGATTCTTTAAATGGCCCAGAAAAGTGACTATGCACGACCGCATAACCTGAATTTCTTCCAGAGGCATTCTGCCCAATCTCTCTAGCATCAACTATAACAACTTTTTCTTGAGGGTTAAGCTCTGCCAATCTCCTTGCACAGGAAAGACCAGTAAAACCTGCACCAATTACCAACCATTTTGCATCTAGATTAGAAGTTAACTTTGGCTTAGGTATTCTAGGTGTAATTAAATCAACCCAACCTCGAGTTTCATGATCAAAAATGGCATTATTAAGGCTCATTGAAGCCTCAACTCAAATGATCAATCAAAGCAAAGTGATCGCTTATATCTTCAGCCTGATTAAGCCATCGCTTAACTAATTCACTCTGGTGAGGTGCTGCGCTTACTCCTGGAGGTATTTCTTTATTGAGAACAGCTTCAACTGCCAATGCAACTGAGCAAGAGACTAATTGAGCCATGGCACTACCTTTAGCATTCCCAAGCGTGTCAAGTAAAAATTGTTTATGCCAAACAACCTCAGAGTCTTTTTTAACCTTTAATTCAACAGTAAGAATAACTCGATCAACCTCACCCTCTTTATAAGAATACTTCTTCCATAAGTCATCGCTAAGAATCTTTAAACGCTCCTCTACTTCTTGAGAATCAAGTGAATCAACCTCAGAAAAAATATCAGTCCAGGCAGCCTTCCAACCCTTATATCTTAAGGTACCTCTAACGAAATAATCAATCTTCAATCCTTCATTCATCTGATATTGCTCAATAAATGGTAGAGAATCTCGGTTAGGATAAACTTCAAATTCATCTTCACCCCAAGGCATTGGTAATGGATACAACTCAACAGACTCCCATGGCTTATCAACAGTATAAATTTGGCTTTCACGAATACTAACTGAAGTTGACATTAAAGCCTTTAAAACACCTAATGGAGACCAACTAAATTTGTAACAAAAATCATTTGGAGCGTCGCTCAGACCTCCACAATAGCTTAGAAAAGAATGCTGATTTTCTGCAGAAAAAACTTTTGAATTCTTGTAATCCTCAACCAAAGCGTGCGACATACTATGGTCTATACCCGGATCCAGACCTACTTCATTAACCAGACAGAGATTCTTTTTTACTGATGACTCATGTAGACTCTGCATTTCTTCTGAAATATACGAGCTTGAGACAAAATGTGCTCCAACAGAGATACTGAGCTCTGCAATAGGGACATGAAAATTACCAGGAAGCATCGAAACCACAACATCACCAGTATTGGTGTTTTCTTTAATAGTTTCAAAAGAAAATGGCACAATTTGATAATCACCCTCAATTCCTGATAAAGCTTTAGTCGCATTTTCAACTGTGCGATTGTAAACAACAACTGAATAGCCTTTTTCGATAAGCATTTTCAGACCTGGTATTGCTGAGAGACCAGTTCCCAACCAATGAATTTTGGACATTACAACTCCTTCTTTATTTCCAATTAAATATACAGTACCTAGTAGAATTATTTTTTACACTTTTTCACTCAAAATTAGTACCAATAATTAGCACTATAGTTATCGTTTCATTGGCCATGTATCAGTTAATCGGTATCCTTCTGGCCAAGGATCATCTAAGTCAAGTGTTAGTTGATGAGTTCCAGTGATCCAAGCCCTTCCTCGAATTGAAGGAATGATGGCTTTTTTATTGCCAATATTTACTTCATTAACTATTGCGCAATCAAAATGGGAATCAATAATTGAGCGGCCAATCATACGGTCTCCTTTTTTCATCTCTCCTTTAGCATTAAGAACAGCCATACGCGCAGAGCAACCAGTTCCGCAAGGTGAGCGATCCAACTTACCTGGATCTATCACAACAGTGTTTCGACTAACCTTGATACCCTCTTCCTCAAATATAGGAAGCGCAAGCTCACAAAATGAAATATGACTCCAATCCGAATTTTCCGGATGTGTAAATCCTAGTTGCTGATTAGCTGCAGCGGTTATTTTTGCACCAATTTCAGATATATCTTTGGCTTCATCAGGTTTAATTTCAAAACCAAGTTCAGCAGCATTAACCATCGCAGCAGAAAAGCGTGAATCTTTAACACGAGCAACAGCCTCTTCGGCACGAGATAGTGTGCGATCAGCAATCACCATAGATTCAATAAATGAACGACGTGATGCGATATTTGCAATCGCCCTACCAACTCCACCGGCGCCTATAACGAGGGCCTTCATGATATTCACAACTCCAAACGAATTACTTCAATACTATCTCAGCGTTAAATTAAAGACAAATTTACGCATGATTATTGATTAGTTATCAATTAAACTCAAGTTAAATTACAATAAACCTTCTAATAAAATTGATCTTGTTGTGATTGGTTCTCGCGGTAAGAGTTTAACTCATAGGATATTCTTTGGAAGTACGTCAAATCATGTATTACATAAAACAAAAAAACCTATTGTCATAGTAAAATGAGTTAATCTCATTTCTGACAATAGTATCTGGACTTTTTTAATCATTTTACATCATAAAAAATGCCGTATTTGACAACGTGATTGCATAACGGGATCTGTCAGTTCCAAGTGAGGGGGCATTGTCAAACTTTGAGGTACAGACGTTTCAACATCT
>ERZ767285.201-NODE-201-length-25086-cov-3.402575_pt1 | contig 25086 bp, 24 predicted proteins | sample MGYA00374953_ERZ767285 | MGnify/ENA primary metagenome ERZ767285 (study PRJEB28947, sample SAMN06267186) | marine metagenome | isolation source: Columbia River Estuary | place: USA:Columbia River Estuary, USA | collected 2013-07-23 ...
GGAGGTAGTCAATTCCGGTCCAGCGAAACTCGCCCATGACCCAGGGGCGACTGGCGGTTCGCTGCCAGGATTGCCGGGCCGTCAGGCGGCGGGTCCGGCGGGGCAGCGGGTGGCGGTCGTCGGTCAAGCCCCAGCCGGCATAGAAGGGCTGGCCAAAGACATGGGGCCGGTGCCCGTGCAGGATCGCCTCGAACCCCAGTTGGGACGAGACTGTGTAGATCCCGACCGCCCCCGCCAACATCTGCCAGGGGCTGACCGGTGCGCGCAGCAGGCGCACGCGGTCACTGGCGTCGGCGTCGCTGAAATACCCGAGGCGATGACCGGCGATTGTTTCGGGATGCGACAGGATCACCACCGGCGCGCCGGGGCAGGGGAATCGCGCTTGAAGTTTGACTGCGATTGGAAATTGGATTCTTGAGGCTTCATCACGTGATGGAGTACCGAGATGCCTACATTGATCAGCTATTTCAACGACATGGATGACCCTAGGGGCGGCAACGCCCCACGTCATAACTTCTGCGATCTCATGACAATCAGCCTTTTATGCGCGCTGTGCGGCGGTGAGACGGCGGTCGACATGGAGTATTTTGGGCAAATGAAGGAGGATTTTCTGCGAGAATACCTTGAATTGCCCCACGGTATCCCCTGCCATGACGCGTATTCGCGGCTCTTCCGCCTGATGAAACCGTCGAGCTTTCAGACTTTTTTTGACAAGTTTCGTGCCGACTTTGCGGCCAGGGCTGAAAATGCGCCCGCCATTGCCATCGATGGCAAAGAGATGCGGCGTAGCTTTGACAAGGCCGCCGAGCAGTCGAATATGAATATCGTAACCGCCTTTGCCCATGGGGCGCGCTTGAGCCTGGGGATCGTGGAAAGTGCCAAAGGCGGTGGCGAGATTCTGGCGCTGCGCAAACTGATCAAGATGCTTGATGTTCGCGGCATCACCATCACCGCCGATGCTTTACATTGCCAACGGGAGACCTGTGAATTGATCGTGCAGGAGGGCGGCGATTATTGCTTGCAGCTCAAAGGCAACCAAGGTGACATGCAGGCTGCATGTGCGGGCGTTTGTTGACGATCAGGATACTGATTGCATAGATAAATATCATACGATCGACGCTGACCACGGCCGCATCGAGGAGCGGTCATATCGCATCTATGATGTGCCGCAGTATCTCGTCGATGCCCATGACTGGCCGCATCTGAATGCGTTTGTCCACGTCGTTTCCAAGCGAACAGCAGGCGAGAAAACCAGCCATTCCGAGCGGCTCTATTTGCTTTCCAAGCAGCACTCTGCTCAGAGCGCCGCAGCATTGATCCGCGGCCACTGGGAGATCGAGAACAGTTTGCATTGGTCCCTCGACGTCGTGATGAACGACGACCAACACCGGGCGCGTAAAGACCATGCCCCGGCGAACTTCGCGGCGCTCAGACGCATCGCCTTGAACATCATCAAGGCAAATCCCGCAAAAGGCTCAAACCGTGGGAAGTTCAAAAAGGCGGGCTGGAACAATGACTTCCTCAAAACACTCATCCAAGGATTTTGAAGTGCGATTGCCCTGGCCGTCGCATTCAGAACATTTGCAACTGCAGCATCCTTGGCTATAACGACGCGGTCGATTTTGACACAGTTCCAGCACGGAGACACGACATGGCCGAGTGGCAGAAAACCGGATGGCGCAACAAGCCCAGGGTCCAGATGCCCGAGTATACCGACGCCGCAGCCCTGACTGCGGTCGAAGCACAGCTGGGCAAGTACCCGCCGCTGGTTTTCGCCGGTGAGGCACGTCGCCTGAAGACCGCTCTGGCCGCCGCGTCACGCGGCGAGGCATTCCTATTGCAAGGCGGCGACTGCGCAGAAAGCTTTGCCGAATTTTCCGCCGACAACATCCGCGACACGTTCAAAGTGATGCTGCAAATGGCCATGGTTTTGACTTATGGCGCAAAAGTGCCTGTGGTCAAAGTGGGCCGCATGGCTGGGCAGTTTGCCAAACCACGCTCTGCTCCGACGGAAACCCAGAATGGTGTCGAACTGCCGAGCTATCGCGGTGACATTATCAATGAGCTCGATTTCACCCCCGAGGCCCGCATTCCAAACCCGCAGAAGATGTTGCAAGCCTATACGCAGGCGGCGGCCACTCTGAACCTCTTGCGCGCGTTTTCCAAAGGCGGGTTTGCGGATATTCATCAGGTGCATTCTTGGACTTTGGGATTCACCGAATCGCAAAAGGCTTCGGCCTATCGTGAAATGGCAAACCGAATTTCGGATGCCTTAGATTTCATGGAGGCGGCTGGGCTGACCTCTGAGAAAAATGCTGAGCTAAGTTCCGTTGATTTTTATACATCCCATGAGGCGCTGCTGCTGGAGTATGAAGAGGCCTTGTGCCGATTGGACAGCACAAGCGGAACCTATGTGGCGGGATCGGGACATATGGTCTGGATTGGCGATAGAACGCGTCAACCCGATGGTGCCCATGTGGAATTCTGCCGCGGTGTGCAAAACCCAATTGGCCTGAAATGTGGCCCGACAACGACAGCGGAAGACCTTAAGGTTTTGATGGAAAAACTAAACCCTAACAATGAAGCGGGGCGTTTGACGCTCATCGCACGCTTTGGCGCTGGCGCTGTCGGCGATCACCTGCCGCGTTTGATCAAAACGGTCAAGGAGGAAGGTGCGAATGTGGTTTGGACCTGTGATGCGATGCATGGCAACACCATCAAGGCTTCCTCTGGGTATAAAACCCGGCCGTTTGAAAGCGTATTGCGCGAGGTGCAAGAATTCTTCGCCATCCACAGGTCGGAAAATACCGTGCCGGGCGGCGTGCATTTTGAGATGACCGGCCAAGACGTCACCGAATGCACCGGCGGCGTGCGGGCTGTGACCGATGAGAATTTGTCAGATCGCTATCACACGGCCTGTGATCCGCGTTTGAACGCATCACAATCTTTGGAACTGGCCTTTTTGGTCGCTGAAGAGTTGAGTCAAACCAACAAAACCCGCGCGGCGCGGTTGGCCGTTTAGGATCTTTGAATATTTAGGATCAACTGACCAACTTAAGATAGGGGCGCGCAGGGATCTGTGCGCCCTTTTTGCGTCCCATGCAAAGCACAAGCGCGTCAGTCTCTTGTGGGCTGTGGCCAGGGCGCGCCGCATAATATACAGGCCCCAGCGCCGAAAATGGCGCTGCCTTCTGTTGCGCCTCGCAGCGATATTGACCGCGGCCAGTGCCCGGCGACACTGCCTCTGCCGGTCCAAAAGCGGCAGCATTGTAAGCACAGACTCCCGGTCAAAGGCCCGCGATCGCAAGGTGACGCTCATCGGGGATTGCCTGGTAAAAACCTGCGATACCAGGTGTTCAAATTGTGGCTGGATTGCTGGGGCGCAAAGACTGTCCAGCGCTTGGCCACGACTGTCCTGCCCCAGCAGCTGGTTTACTTGCGTGCTGGCGATGCGAATGACACTGCGGTTCGACGCGGCCAGGCCGATGACACAGGCGGCAGATAGGTAGGGGCCAAACGCCTCGCAGGGGAGAGACTGCCACAAGGGAATTTGACCATCTCGGCACCGCGCTTGCCACAGGCTATAGAGCGCGCGCTGTAGCTGGTGTTGAGTGAACTTTGGCTGGATGACTGTATCAATCGGTAGCTGCATGTGTCCTCATTGCCCGCAGTTGAATCGGCGAGATTTTGGTTAAGGTTCTGATAACCATGTTTTCAGCAGTTTGGTAAAAAGAGTGTTAATAATTTCAGTCAAATTTTACATTTTATTGAACAAAAATTTAACATAGACAGATAATGGCAGGCTTGGGGAGGGTGGCATGTTAACATCAATGACGGGCATGGCTGCGATGAGTGGCGCGTCGGGCCCCTATGATTGGTCCATGGAACTGCGCGCTGTGAACAACAAAGGGTTGGACATTCGCACACGGGTGCCTGAATGGCTGGTTGGCTTCGATCAAGCCGCGCGCAAGGCGATTTCATCCCAGGTTGCCCGTGGATCGCTGCAGTTTTCACTCAAGATTTCCCATGTTGCAGGACAGGGCCAGCGGCAGATTGATCCGGATAAATTAGAGCATATATTGACCAACGCTGCGGTTGTGGCAGAACATGCGGCGCAAAAAGGACTAGCTGTTGCGCCGCTAAGCCTGTCTGATATCGCGGCGCAAAATGGGTTTTTGGATGTCGATGCTGATACAGAGGCGCAGCAGGCCGTGATCACTGTTTTGACAAAGGATCTGCCAAAGCTGATCGCCCAATTTCAAGCCTCCCGAAAAGCCGAAGGCGCGGCGCTGCACCGCATACTTGCCGAGAACCTGAAACAGATGGAAGAGCTTATCACCCAAGCTCTCGCCACCTTAAAAACCCGCGCTGACAGCTTTGAGGAAAATTTCAGGGCCGCCCTAGCGCGTCTGAAACAAGATATTGATCCCGAGCGTTTGGAGCAAGAAATGGCGATTTTAGCGGTGAAAAGTGATGTCACTGAGGAAATTGACCGCTTGCAGGCCCATATCGCAGCGGCGCAGGCCTTGCTGACGTCCGACGGGCCGTCGGGGCGCAAATTTGATTTTCTGATGCAGGAGTTCAACCGTGAGGCCAATACCCTGTGTTCCAAGTCAGGGTCAAAGGCCTTGACGGCCATTGGACTTGAAATGAAGGTCTTGATAGATCAAATGCGCGAGCAAGTGCAAAATGTGGAGTGAGACCATGCGGCGTGGCCTATTAATTATTCTGTCGTCCCCCTCCGGGGCGGGTAAATCCACGCTCGCGCGGCGCCTGATGCGCTGGGATCCCTCGCTGGCATTTTCAGTGTCAGCAACCACCCGCGCGATGCGCAAAGGAGAGGTGGACGGGCAGGATTATTTTTTCGTTGATGAGGCTGATTTTAAACGCCAAGTCCGCGATGGGGAGATGCTTGAACATGCGCATGTTTTCGGCAAATTTTATGGATCGCCAAAAGGGCCCGTAGAGGCGGCCATCGGCAAGGGGCAGGATGTCTTGTTTGACATTGACTGGCAAGGTGCACAGCAGATTTCCAACTCCGCATTGCAAGAGCATGTGCTCTCAATCTTCATTCTCCCGCCCTCCATCACCGAGCTGCAACGCCGGCTTGAGGGCAGGGGGCAAGACACTGCAGAGACTATTGCCAAGCGTATGCAAAAAAGCTGGGATGAGATAAGCCATTGGTCGGGTTATGATTATGTCCTGATCAACGATGACCTCGATGCCACGGAGGAAAAGCTAAAAACCATCGTCACAACAGAGCGCCTGCGCCGGAGCCAACAGCCCGGTCTGGTCGAACATGTCCGCGCGCTGCAAACTGAATTTGAGATGAACAATGATCTATAAGCTCAATGAAAATAAACCACAATTTCCTGAAGATGGCGATTTTTGGGTGGCGCCAGATGCCAATGTGATCGGCAAAATACGCCTCAACACAGGCGCTTCGGTCTGGTTTGGCGCGACGCTGCGTGGGGATAATGAGTGGATTGACATTGGAGCCGGCTCAAATGTGCAGGAAAACTCCGTATTGCATACCGATATTGGCTTTCCTCTAACCATAGGCCGCAATTGCACCATTGGACATAAGGCGATCCTGCACGGCTGCATCATTGGCGATCAAAGCCTGATTGGCATGGGCGCTATTGTTCTGAACGGCGCGCAGATTGGCCGCAACTGTTTGATCGGTGCCGGCGCCTTGATCACCGAAGGCAAAATCATTCCCGACAATTCCCTTGTCGTCGGCGCACCGGGCAAAGTGGTGCGCAGCTTAACCGAGGCGGAAATCGAAGGGCTCTTGGCATCCGCCACAGGCTATCAAACCAACATGCGGCGCTTTGCCAAAGGATTAGAGGCAATCTCTGAAGCGTAATCGTCATGTGGCATTGGGGTTTTGGCCGTAAATAATATTTAACATAATATAGATTATGAAGTTATTATCATGCATAGAAACAGACCAAATGCCACGCCCGTCCCTTCACCAACATCGGGCCAATCGCCCCCGCTTCGCGCGCAACGGGAGCGCCCCCGTCTAAACCCCTGTTGCCTCAATACACTTAACGATTTATTGAAGCCTGCAATTCAAACAAAAAACTTTATTTTCACTGGCAACAAACGATATCACAGCCATGAAATTTGGAATTAATTAATTTGAGATAACATTGTTCAAGAAATGCGCCGAAATCGGCTCGGATTTAAGACAAAGAAATAAGTGAGGACCGAAAATGAGTTACACAATAACCCCTGGGTTTGATACGGACGACTATATCATCACCCTCGCAGACGGCCGCGTGATTGTGGTTGATGGACTGACTTTGAACAACCTGCACAGCTTGGACGGAACAATCGACACTGAAATCGATGTTGATGGTTTGATTGCAAACGCCACTGCTGGCAATAACTCTCTTGCAGTCTTCACGAGCTCCTCAGGGACCGCTTTCACAGTGGAGCAAACTGGTGAAGACGACTATACCATCGCCCTCGCAGACGGCCGCGTGATTGAGATTGATGGACAGACTTTGAACAACCTGCACAGCAGGGACGGAACATTCAACAATGAAATCGATATTGATGGTTTGATTGCAAACGCCACTGCTGGCAATAACTCTCTTGCAGTCTTCGTATGCTTTGCAAAGGGCACATGGATCACAACCCCAAGTGGGCAGGTTCCAATCGAGAAGCTCGCCGCCGGTGACATGGTCGTCACGATGGACCACGGCCCGCAACCCATCCGCTGGATCAGCTCCTCCAAACGACACGCGATTGGCGATATGGCTCCCATCCTGATCCGCAAGGGCGCGCTGGGCAACACGCGCGATCTGCGCGTCAGCCCGCAGCACCGCATGTTGCTCTCTGGCTGGCAAGCGGAGGTACTCTTTGGCGAGAGCGAAGTGCTGGCCACAGCCAAATCACTGGTGAATGACCATTCCATTCTCCGCGAGGAAGGTGGCGAGGTGGAATATTTCCACATGCTCTTTGACACCCATGAGATCGTCTATGCCGAGGGCGCCCCATCTGAAAGCTTCCACCCCGGTGCGGAGGGTTGGAAAGCCTTGGATATGCCCACACGCAATGAAATCCTTGAGCTGTTCCCGCAGCTGGCGAATGGAGATTTTGACAGCTACGGCCCATCGGCCCGCGCGAGCCTCAAGCATAAAGAGGGATCTCTTCTCAGCCACTCAATGATCAGTCAAACCCAGCACTGACCCACCGGGATCTGGCGCGCCCTCCCTTGGCGCGCCCTGCCCGGTTGTCGCGTATAAAAAAGCGTATAAAAAAAGGCGTCCCAAGGGACGCCTTTTTAATTTCGGTTTGGGCTGGGTTAACCCTTCATTGTTTTCGCAACTTCGGCGGCGAAATCTTCCACCACTTTCTCGATGCCTTCCCCCACTTCAAGGCGCACAAATCCTGTGACCTCAACGCCAGCTTCTTTCGCCGCCGCTTCAACCGTCAGATCGGGATTGACCACAAAAGCCTGACCCATCAAGGTCGAGTCCGCCATGAATTTCTTCATCCGGCCCACGATCATTTTTTCGATCACAGCTTCAGGCTTGCCGCTTTCGCGGGCAATATCCATCTGAATTTGCTTTTCCTTTTCAACAACCGCAGCATCCAAGGAGGCTTCATTCAAGGCTGCAGGATTGGCCGCAGCGATATGCATCGCCACCTGCTTGCCAAAGGCTTCATTGTCACCAGACAGGCCAACCAAAACGCCGATCTTGCCCATACCCTCGGCCGCGGCATTGTGCACATAGGACACAACTGTATCTGCCGAAACCGTCGCCATACGGCGCAAAGACATATTTTCGCCAATGGTGGCAATCGCATCTGTGATCAGATCAGCCACAGGCTTGCCGTCCACAACAGTCGCAGCCAAGCCTTCTGTGCTGTCTGCGGATAAGCCAGCTGTTGCGATTTTCGCAACCATCGCTTGGAAATCTGCGTTTTTGCCGACGAAATCAGTCTCTGAGTTCACCTCAACCGCAACACCCTTGCCCGCTTGAACGGCCACAGCCACAAGTCCCTCAGCCGCAGTCCGACCGGATTTTTTTGCAGCTTTGGCCAGACCTTTGGTGCGCAGCCAATCCATTGCCGCTTCCATATCGCCATCGTTTTCGGTCAATGCTTTTTTGGCATCCATCATGCCTGCGCCGGATTTCTCGCGCATTTCTTTCACCATTGCAGCAGTAATCGCCATAATCGTGTTCCTTTTCCTATAAGAGAATCTCGGCTGCGGTTTCCCGCAACCGATGTAAACTTCCAATCTGGGCTTAAGCCTCAGCGGCTGGAGCGTCTTCTGCGGCGGCTTCAACAAGAGCCTCTTCCGCGACAGCCTCTTCCATAGAGCCGAGATCAACGCCAGCGGCGCCGAGCTGTGCGGACATGCCTTCCAAGGCTGCGCGCGCGGCGAGATCGCAGTAAAGTGCAATCGCACGTGCCGCGTCGTCATTGCCAGGAATGACGTAGTCAATGCCATCGGGTGGGCAGTTTGTATCCACAACAGCCACCACTGGAATGCCCAGCTTTTTCGCTTCTGCAATGGCCAGATCTTCTTTGTTCACGTCGATGACGAACAACAGATCAGGAACACCGCCCATTTCACGAATGCCGCCCAAAGAGGCTTGCAATTTAGCTTGGTCACGTTCCATGCCCAAACGCTCTTTTTTGGTCAAACCGGCAAAACCCGTTTCCATTTTCTCATCAATGTCTTTCAGACGGCTGATGGATTTGGATACGGTTTGCCAGTTGGTCAGCGTGCCACCAAGCCAACGGTGATTCATGTAGTATTGCGCACATTTCTCAGCGGCTTCTGCAACTGGGTTTTGTGCTTGACGCTTGGTGCCAACAAACAAGATACGGCCGCCTTTTGCGACGGTGTCTTGAATGGCTTTCAAAGCTGCATCGAGCATTGGAACGGTCTGTGTCAGATCCATGATGTGGATGCCGTTACGCTCCCCATAGATGAATTGACCCATACGCGGGTTCCAGCGTTGTGTTTGGTGCCCAAAGTGCACGCCAGCTTCCAAGAGCTGACGCATTGTGAAATCTGCGGCCATTGCCATTTCCTTTCCGGTTTATGCCTCGGCGGGGATGTCAGAGATTGCTCTCAACCGGCGGACTTTTGAGGATTTCTCCCTCAAAGGCCCAAACCCCACCTGCGAAGTATGGCTGCTTTAATCGCCCCCCTGCCCCTTGGCAAGCGAAAAGCGGCGTAAATTAAGCATATTCAGCCGTGTTTCGCGCGATTTGTGGCCTTTGAGGGTAAAAAAGCAAAAAGGGCGCGCCATTTGCGGCACGCCCTTTATAAATTTCAAAGATATCGGCTCCCAATCGGAGGCCGGCCCTTATGCCAAAGCGATGTTTGTCGCGCTTTCGCGGCCGTCACGGCCAGGTTCGATATCGAATGTTACTTTTTGGTCATCATTCAAGCCAGTCAAGCCTGCACGCTCAACAGCAGAGATGTGTACAAATACATCTTTAGAGCCGCCATCGGGAGCGATAAAGCCGAAGCCTTTTGAAGTGTTAAACCATTTGACGGTGCCAGTAGCCATCGTCGTTCTCCTTGTTTGATCTGCCCGCGGAATGCAGCAGTGTGGCTAAGTCAGTGCTAGATCGAAAGACTGAGCCGTAAGGAGCAGTTATGCCGATAGATGTAACGTCGCATGGGTTCTTTAGGATATTTTTAACAAAATAGCAAGCTCTTACTCACGCCCCTGCTTGGCGCCTTTGTTAAACCACGAAAAGCGAGGCCTGCTGTGCCCGAATGCGCAAAAGAACTTGTCTCTCATAGATGAGTTTGCCACAAACCCATATGACGCAGAGTCCAGATATATTGTGCATCGGTTCGGTGCTGTGGGATGTCATTGGCCGCTCAACCCGTGCCATGCAAGCCGGGTCCGATGTGCCGGGCCGCATCACGCGGTTGCCGGGCGGTGTCGCCATGAATATTGCGATGACTTTAAAGCGATTTGATCTGCATCCGGCACTTTTGTCCGTGGTTGGACAAGACCTTGATGGGCAGGAATTGATTGCGGCCGCAGAAGTTCTGGGGCTGAATACCGCGTATCTCTACCGGTCCCAAGACCTACCGACCGACCGCTATATGGCCATTGAGGGCAGCAACGGCCTCATTGCGGCGATTGCGGATGCCCATTCTCTTGAAGCGGCGGGAGACAAGATATTGCGGCCGCTGGCTGACGGACGTCTGGGACGGGCTGAGCAGCCATTTCATGGCTTGATTGCACTTGATGGCAATCTGACCGTGGGGCTTTTGGCGCAGATCGCCGCCTCCCCGCTGTTTGACCGGGCCGATTTACGGATCGCGCCGGCCTCTCCAGGCAAGGCGGAGCGATTGTTGCCGCTGCTTGGGCACCCGGGCGCAACGCTTTATGTCAATGTTGAAGAAGCGGAGTTGATTTTGGGGCGTGACTTCAGCGACGCGGCCGAAGCGGCCTCGGCATTGGTGGCGCGTGGCGCCAATCGCGCAGTTGTGACCCATGGCCCCAAAGCCGCCGCTAAGGCCGATGGCGACGGCTGCGTTCTGGCCCTGCCGCCTGCTGTTTTGGCCAGCCGAGTCACAGGTGCAGGCGACACATTTATGGCCGCACATATCGCCGCAGAGCTGCGCGGTGCAGGTGCACTGCAGGCGCTGCAAGCCGCCTCAAATGCAGCCGCGGCCTATGTTTCAGGAAAATCAGAGGGATAGCCTATGCAACTGACCTATAGCGCCGAGATTGAGGCCATTCGGAGCGATGCCGGATTTTCCAGGCCGGTGGTGGCGCTGGAGAGCACGATCATCACCCATGGCATGCCCTATCCGCAAAATTTGGATGTGGCACGGGCGGTTGAGCAAGAGGTGCGAGACGCAGGCGCCGTTCCGGCAACCATCGCAGTCCTGAACGGTTCGCTGCATATCGGGCTGGATCCGGAGCAATTGACAGATTTGGCACAGGCGCGCGATGTCGCCAAAGTATCGCGCGCAGATATGGCCTTTGTTATGGCACAGGGCAAAAGCGGCGCCACCACGGTGGCCGCCACGATGATTGCGGCGCAGGCGGCTGGCATTGAGGTGTTCGCAACTGGAGGCATTGGCGGGGTGCACCGCGGCGCAGAGCTCACCTTTGACATTTCGGCAGATCTGCGCGAATTGGCACTCACCGATACTATTGTCGTGGCCGCCGGGGCCAAAGCCATTTTAGACATCCCCAAAACCATGGAAGTCCTCGAAACCTATGGCGTTCCTGTGATTGCTTATGGTCAAGACGAGATGCCTGCCTTTTGGTCGCAGAAAAGTGACATCCCTGCCCCCCTGCGTTGCGATACGCCTCAGCAGATTGTGGCCGGATTGCGCGCGCGCCAAGCCCTGGGCCTAAGCGGCGGGCAATTGATCGCCAATCCCGTGCCAAAGGCCGATGAGATTAGCGCCGAAGAGATCGGCCCAATGATAGAGCTGGCCCTGCATGAGGCCCACAGGCAAGGGATCAACGCCAAAGCTGTCACCCCGTTTTTACTGGGCCGCATTTTTGAGCTGACCGAGGGCAAATCGCTGCAAACCAATATAGCCCTGGTGAAAAATAATGCGCGGTTGGCCGCTCAGATCGCCAAATCCTGCTGGGAATTGCCTAAATCATGAAGATGGATGGAAAAAATCTTGTAACGCAAGAGTGTGCTGGCTAAACCACGGGCGACAGGGACATAGGACACCGCATGGAAACGCCACCAGATCAAAACCACCGACGTCAAGGTTGGATGGGCGCAATGCGCTCAAACTTCTTTACCGGCTTGGTGATTATCGCGCCAATCGGGCTGACGGCTTGGTTGATTTGGTCGGTCGTGGGGTGGATTGATGCGCGAGTCTGGGCGATTGTCCCTGACAGCTATCAGCCCGATCGCTATATCCAAACTCTTTTCGATATTCAGCTGAGCGACCAATATGACATTCGCGGATTTGGCCTCATTGTCTTTTTGGTGTTCACCTTTGTTGTGGGCTGGCTCGGAAAAGGCTTTGTGGGGCGGTCTTTGCTGCGTTGGGCTGAAGGTTTGGTGCGCCGCATGCCCGTGGTGCGCACGATCTATAGCGGCGTCAAGCAAATCGCAGAAACGGTCTTTAATCAAAAAAATAACAGCTTTGACCGGGCCTGTTTGATTGAATACCCGCGCAAGGGAATTTGGGTGATCGGCTTTGTCGCCACCACCGCCCGAGGTGAGGTTGCCGCCCATGCGCCTGATGGCGATAAATTGGTCTCGGTTTTCGTGCCGACAACGCCCAACCCGACCTCTGGCTTTTTGTTGTTTGTGCCGGGTCGGGACATAAAAGAGCTGCAAATGTCTGTTGAGGATGCAGCGAAGCTGATTATATCGGCGGGTCTGGTCTATCCCGAAGACAGCGCGCCAACCAGCGCGTGACACAGGCCTTTTTCACCGGTTTCGTCACTCTCATGTCGCTGATCCTGGCGGTGGGCGCGCAAAATGTGTTCATTCTGCGCCAGGGCATTCTACGTCGCCATGTCTTGCCTCTATGCCTCTTTGCCGCTGCAAGCGATGCGCTTCTGATTTGGACAGGGGTGATTGGCTTTGGAGTTTTGGCGCAGATGGCGCCGGGGTTTGCCCGTCTGATGACCTGGGGCGGCGCAGTGTTCTTATGCACCTATGGCGCCCTACGTTTTCGCGCGGCCTATCGGGGGGACTATCGTTTGGAGCTTGGCGAGGGACGAGAAAGTCTCAAAAAGACCCTCCTGACTCTCGCCGGTTTCACCTTTTTAAATCCGCATGTCTATCTCGATACAATCGGCCTCATCGGCGCGGTATCGGCACAATATGATGCAGACAGCCTACGCTACGCCTTCGCAACAGGTGCCAGTTTAGGGTCTTTGGTGTTTTTCTGCGCCCTTGGATTCGGTGCTCGAATATTGGCGCCGCTTATGGGATCGAGCAAGGCTTGGCGGGTGCTGGATATTTTGGTTGGCATGACCATGTGGGCCATTGCCGCTTTGTTGGTGTGCTCTTGAGCGCGCCCTTCGCATCATCGGGAGCAAAAAAAACGCCAGCACGAAGCTGGCGTTAAGTTATTGAGGCAGGTTTCATACAGGCAAGAAACCTATCGAGCAGTAACAATACTATAAACAAACTGTTTAGCGGGTCCAAGCTAAAAGTTTGAAAATGTAATATTCCCACGCTAGCCTGTGGCCACAGCCCGGCAAAAACAAAAGGATCTGCCCCAGATGACATATGGACAAGGGATCAATTCCAAACTTATTGGCGCGGGTTTTGCCGCCGCATTGCTGGCGGCCAATTTGGGCATGGCAGAGCCAACGCATGGCATAGCTATGTATGGTGACCCCGCATTACCACATGATTTTGTGTCCCTACCCTATGCAAACCCAAACGCACCAAAAGGGGGAACCATCGTTTCCGCAGAAGGAGGCACCTTCACCTCTCTCAATCCGCACGTCCGCAAAGGCTCTGTGCCTTGGCAGCTTCGGTTCCTGGCCTATGAAAGCCTGATGGGCCGTTCTTATGACGAGCCTTTCACCCTTTACACGCTTCTGGCCGAATCGATTGAGACCGATGAGAGCCGCCGCTGGGTTGAATTTTCGCTTCATCCAGAGGCGCGATTCTCTGATGGCAGCCCGGTGACGGTGGAGGATGTGATTTGGTCATATGAAACTTTGGGCACCATTGGTCATCCGCGCTACCACGGGCTTTGGAAGAAAATTGAAACGGTCAGCCAGACCGGACCGCGTAAGGTGAAATTCACCTTTGCCGATCAGGACCGTGAGTTGGCGCTCTTGGTGGGTCTCAGACCAATTTTGAAAAAGGCACAATGGGAGAGCGCAGATTTCGAAAATTCCGGCCTTGATGTAATCCCCATTTCCAGTGCCCCCTATGTCATCCGCGATTTTGATCCGGGAAACTATGTTCGTCTCATGCGCAACCCAGAGTATTGGGGCAAAGACATTGGATTTCGTCGCGGCACAAACAACTTTGATGAGGTTAGATTGGATTTTTATGCGGATGGATCGGTGCAGTTCGAGGCATTTAAAGCGGGCGAATCCTCCTCATTCAGAGAGTTGAACGCCGAACGCTGGGAAAACTCTTACGATTTTGACGCCGTCCAAACGGGGAAGATCGTCAAATCCATCATACCCCACCAGCGCCCCAGCGGCATCACAGGCTTTGTGATGAACACGCGCAAGCCCAAGTTCGCAGATTGGCGTGTGCGCGAGGCTTTGATTGCGGCGTTTAACTTTGAGTTCATCAATCAGGCGAACACCGGCGGGCGCCAGGAGCGTATCACCTCCTATTTCTCAAATTCGGTGCTCTCAATGGAGGCGGGACCAGCGAAAGGTCGGGTGCTTGAGCTGCTTGAGCCCTATGCGGACACCCTGCTGCCCGGCACGATTGAAGGCTACCGCCTGCCGCAATCTGACGGCAGCGCGCGCAATCGTAAGAATATTCGCGCAGCCGATGCTTTGCTGACACAAGCGGGTTGGACTGTTCAAGACGGGGTGCGCCGAAATGCAAAGGGCGCGCCCTTTGAAATTACCGTGACGTTGAAACAAGGGGACACGGAAAGCCAATCGATGATGGATATTTACCAACAAGCCCTCGAACGTTTGGGCATCACCCTCACAACTGAGGTGCTCGATGCGGCGCAATATAAAGAGCGCACGCAGATCTATGATTTTGATATGGCCTATTATCGACGTGGCCTGTCGCTGAGCCCCGGCAATGAACAGATGCTCTATTGGGGCGGCTATGGGGTGGATCAACCCGGCACCCGCAATTGGATGGGGATGAACTCTCCCGCCGCCGAATCTATGATTGCAAAACTGGTGAGCTCGACCAGCCGAGAGGACTTTCTCGCGGCCGTGAAGGCGCTGGACCGGATTTTAACCGCGGGACGCTACGTTATTCCAATTCACACGAGTTCTTTCAGCAGATTGGCCCATGTCAAAGAAATCAAATATCCCGATCGCCTACCGATGTATGGCGATTGGATTGGATTTCTGCCGGATGTTTGGTGGTATGAAGCGCAATAGGCGCTGGGGTAAATATTGGAGTAGATCCACAATGAAAAATGCGGTTCTTGCGGAGTTTTTGGGGACAGGTTTTCTATTAGTTTCAGTGGTCGGCAGCGGAATCATGGCTGAGACTCTGGCTGGTGGAAATATCGCTTTGGCGCTATTGGCCAATGCCATTGCAACGGGCTGTATGCTCTATTGCATCATCACCCTATTTGGTGCGGTCTCTGGCGCGCATTTCAACCCCATTGTCTCCCTGGCCTTTGTGCTGCGCGGCGAGATGCCAATCACGCGGGCCTGCGCCTTCATGTCAGCGCAGATTTTTGGCGCAATAACGGGGGTGATCTTGACCCATGCTATGTTTGACCAAAGCTTGTTTCAACTGTCGCAAACCCCGAGGAGCGGTGGGCCGCTTTGGGTGTCCGAAATTTTTGCAAGTTTCGGGCTGCTGCTGATCGTTTTCGGAGGTTTGGCACAAAACTCCAAAGCCATTGCCACAATGGTCGCGCTTTATATCACAGGAGCCTATTGGTTCACCGCCTCCACCAGCTTTGCCAACCCTGCCGTCTCCATCGCGCGGGCGCTGTCGGATACATTTGCAGGGATTGATCCGGCCCATGTGCCAATGTTTATCCTATGCCAACTGATAGGAATGGCCCTGGCGCTTTGGGCCGTAAGGGCCGTCTTTAACGCCGAAACAAGCGGTTAACCGAGCGAGGTGACCCATAAAATTGTCGCATCTTCCGCGCTTTGCGTCACCACATTATGCCCCATAGAGGCGTCGTAGTAGGCGCTATCGCCCCGGCGCATCTCAATCGGTTCGTAGAACTCCGTATATAGCTTAACCACCCCGGTCAGCACATAGAGGAATTCCTCACCATCATGACGCACCCAGCCATCGAATTCTTCCATCGACCGGGCATGTACCACGGCGCGATAGGGCAACATGCGTTTTTTTGACAGGGAATTGGCTAAAAGCTCATGCTCATATGTGGCGGTGACATGGCTTTGCCCCTCGCCCGCTTTGGTATGGGCCAAACGGCCGTTGATTTGATTGTTGACCGGTGGGGTAAAGAGCTGCGGCACAGAAATTTCCAAGCCAATGGCAAGCTTTTTTAACGCATCATAGGTCGGTGACATTTGCCCATTTTCGATTTTTGATAGGGTGCTGCGGGCCAGACCTGCTTGGCTCGCGGCTTGCTCTAACGTCCAATTGCGCGCTTTGCGCAATTCGCGCACGCGCAGCCCAAGGTTGAGCGGCAATCCATCTTCAGAATTGCCATTTTCACGGGCGATTTGGATAATCGAACTGGGATCATTTTTTGTCATAGGCCCGTCATAAACTGCCCGCACAAGGCTTGCAACCTGGGGTGACGCGCGCTAGCCGAAGCCTATGGATGCTTTGATTGACCTTTCTCCTGCGCCCCCCTGCCCCCAGAACTTCAATCTGGCGGCCTATGTCCTGGCTGCCGCAAATAATACGCCGGGCAAGGTTGCTTTGACCGTCTATGAGGCGGGTGTTGCGCGCAAATACAGCTATGCGCAACTGGCGCGGGCAGTATTTGGCGTAGCCACAGGTCTGCGCCAGGCGGGGATTGCCGCCGGAGACCGTGTTTTGCTGCGCATCGGCAATACTGTCGATTTTCCCGTCTGCTTTTTGGCCCTTGCGGCGCTAGATGCTGTTGCGATGCCATGTTCAATCGCGTTAACGGACCGCGAGGTGCAAGTGCTGCTGGGCAAAACCCAGCCCAAAGCCATGATTTGTGACCCAAACCATGGCTTGGCGGGGTTTGACGGGCTGACATTGCAGACCCCGCAGCTGCAGGCATTCCAAAATCTTCCCCCGGCCCGGCCGATCCTGGGTGATCCCAATCGCCCCGGCTATATCATTTTCACCTCCGGCACATCCGGCCAGCCGCGCGCCGTTCTGCATGCTCATCGCGCAGTTTGGGCGCGTAGAATGATGTGGACTGGCTGGTATGAGCTGACGCCGCAAGACGTCATGATGCACGCCGGCGCCTTTAATTGGACCTATACATTGGGAACGGGATTGATGGACCCTTGGGCAATTGGAGCCAGCGCTGTCATCCCCAACACGCAAGAGCCCGCCGAATTGTGGCAGATTATGCAGGCGGAAGAGGCGAGCATCTTTGCCGCTGCCCCTGGAATTTACCGCCGGTTGCTGCAACAGTCTTTTGTGCAGCCGCCGCGCCTACGCCACGGTTTGAGCGCCGGTGATGTGCTGCCGCGGTCGGTGCGCCAAAGCTGGCAAGACCGCACCCAAACCCCGATTTGCGAAGCCTTTGGCATGACCGAATGCTCTACGTTTCTATCGGCGACGCCATCTGCGCCCGAGCATCTTGCCGTGCAACCCGGCCGCAAGATTGCCATCTTTGACGGTGATGACCTGGCCGAGCGTGGACAGATCGGGACCATCGCAGTCGATGGGCGGGATCCGGGCTTGATGCTTGGTTATATTGAGGATGCGGCGATCAACTTACCCCTGAAAAACGGCTGGTATCACACGGCCGATCAAGGGCAGATGTATGCGGATGGTCGGATTGGCTTTGCCGGGCGCAGCGGGGATATCATCAATGCCGGTGGTTACCGCGTCGCGCCTCGAGAAATTGAGCAAGTGTTAGAGGCCTGCCCCGGTGTGCAAGAGGTTGGTGTCACCGAAGTTGAGGTGCGCCCGGATGTTTTTGTCATCGCCGCTTTCGTTGTGGGTGAGGACCCCTGCGATCTTGCGCAGATCGACGCACTGGCCGCGCGGGATTTAGCACGCTACAAACAACCTCGCATCGTGCAACAAGTCCCCGCCTTGCCGCGCAACCCAAATGGAAAATTGATCCGGGCCGCCCTGCCCCAATTATGGAACTCTGAGTTATGATTAAGCTTGATATCATGTCTGATCCGATTTGCCCCTGGTGCTATATCGGCAAAACCCATCTTGAAAAGGCGCTGGCTGAACACCCAGATCACCCCTTCACGGTGGAATGGCATCCTTTCCAGCTCACTCCAGATATGCCGGCTGAGGGCATGGACCGCCGCGTCTATTTAGAGCGCAAATTTGGCGGCAAAGAGGCCGCGATCAAAGTTTATTCTCAAATTGAGCAAACCGCGGAAGCGCTGGGGCTGCCCATCGATTTTGCCGCCATGAAGCGCACCCCCAATACCATCGATGCCCACCGCCTTATTCATTGGGCCGGGTTGGAGCAAAAGCAAAATGCGGTGGTGGATGCGCTGTTTCAAGCCTATTTCTGCATGGGTATCGACATCGGCAACCGCGAGGCGTTGTGCGACATTGCCGAGGTGATTGGCCTGGAACGAGATGTCATCGCCCGGCTTTTGTCGAGCGATGCCGACCGCGCGATGATCCAAGAGCGTGACGCCCATAGTCGAAAAATGGGCATCACGGCTGTGCCGACATTCATTATTGCCAATCAACATGCTGTGCCTGGCGCGCAACCGCCAGATGTCTGGACGTCTATCATAACGGAGCTGCAAGGGCAATTGGCCGAAACCTAGGCCTTGCGTTTCGCTTCTGCGGCCACAAGCGTGGCAAGATCCTTGGCAATGGCGAAGGCGCCTTTGATTTTGTCGGATGTACGGGCCCAATCTCGGCGTACAACAACCTTGTTGTCACGGATTTTCGCAAGACCGCGTTGATCTTCCAAGAAAGCCACCAAACCGCCGGGCGAGGCAAATTTATCATTCTGAAACTGGATGGTCGCCCCTTTTGGCCCGCCGTCCAGTTTGGCAATCCCAGCCTTGTGACACATGGCTTTTATGCGCACGATGAGCATCAACGTATTGACCTCTTTGGGCAGAGGCCCAAAACGGTCGATCAGCTCCGCTGCGAAGCCCTCCAGCTCAACTTTAGTGGCCAGAGACGACAACCGACGATACAAGCCCAAGCGGACATCCAGATCCGGCACATAGGCCGCAGGGATCAGGACGGACACCCCAAGGTTTATTTGCGGCGCCCATTGGTCATTATCCAGATTGGCTTCGGTCTCGCCCGACCTGATCTTGGCAATCGCATCTTCCAGCATTTGCTGATAGAGTTCATAGCCCACGTCCCGCATTTGACCTGATTGCTCTTCGCCTAAAAGATTGCCGGCGCCGCGAATGTCCAAATCTTGGCTGGCGAGCGTGAAGCCCGCCCCCAAAGAATCCAGTGAGCCCAAGACTCGCAGGCGTTTTTCGGCGGTGGGCGTGAGTTTGGCACGCGGTTTGGTGGTCAAATAGGCAAAGGCCCGCGTTTTGGAGCGCCCGACCCGGCCACGGATTTGATACAGTTGTGACAGGCCGAACATATCTGCGCGGTAAATAATCATCGTATTGGCTGTGGGAATATCCAGACCGGATTCCACGATGGTTGTGGCCAAAAGCACATCATATTTGCCGTCGTAAAATGCATTCATCTTATCATCTAATTCGCCCGCCGGCATCTGCCCATGTCCCACAACGACCGAAACTTCCGGCACATGCTCGCGCAAAAATGCCTCCATGTCGGGGATATCTTGAATGCGCGGCACCACAAAAAAGCTTTGCCCGCCGCGATAATGCTCGCGCAATAGCGCCTCTCTCAGGGTGATGGTGTCAAACTCGCTGACATAGGTTCGAATGGCCAGCCGATCGATGGGCGGTGTGCCAATGATGGATAGGTCTCGTACACCGGTCAAAGACAATTGCAAGGTCCGCGGGATAGGTGTGGCCGTCAGAGTGAGCACATGCACGTCAGAGCGCAATTGTTTGAGCTTTTCCTTATGCCCCACGCCGAAGCGTTGTTCCTCGTCAATGACCAAGAGCCCAAGGTTTTTGAAACGAACCTGATCTGCGAGCACCGCATGGGTTCCGATCACGATATCGACTGTGCCGCGGGCCAGCCCGTCTCGGGTTTCATTGGCCGCTTTGGCCGAGACAAAACGCGACAGTTGCCGGATCTCGAGCGGAAAGCCGCGAAACCGCTCGGCAAAGCTTTTCGCGTGTTGACGCGCAAGAAGCGTCGTCGGAGCGACCACGGCCACTTGCAAACCACTACAGGCCGCCACAAATGCCGCCCGCATCGCAACCTCAGTTTTGCCAAACCCAACATCGCCACAAATTAACCGATCCATCGGGCGGCCAGTGCCGAGATCTTCTATCACGTCAGAAATGGCGCTCAATTGATCGTCGGTTTCCTGATACGGAAAACGTGCACAAAAACTGTCCCACATGCCCAAAGGTGGATCTACCAGCGGCGCTTTGCGCAACGCACGCTCGGCTGCCACACGAATGAGCTTTTCTGCCATTTCACGGATGCGTTCTTTGAGGCGCGCTTTCTTTGCTTGCCACGCGCCGCCGCCCAAACGATCCAAAAGGCCTTCGTCATGGCCATAGCGTGACAAAAGCTCTATGTTTTCCACCGGCAAATAGAGTTTGGAATTTTCAGCATATTCGAGCAGCAGGCATTCATGATCGGCACCCGCTGCACTGATAATCTCCAGAGCTTTGAACCGTCCCACCCCGTGATCCACATGCACCACCAAATCGCCTGGGCTCAAACTTTGAGTTTCGGTGAGGAAATTATCGGCCCGTTTGCGTTTTTTCGTGCTGCGCACCAAACGATCACCCAGAATATCCTGCTCGGAGATCACCAGGAGATCATCGGTTTCAAAGCCATGTTCCAGCGGCGAGACCGCCAGATATGTGCCCGCGCCGCGCAGGCCTTTAATATTGCTGATCTCAATCAGCTCCCCATGCCCCTCATCTTGCAACAGGCCCGACAGCCGCTCTCTAGCGCCCGTCGAGTAGGAGGTAATCACCACAGGCTTTGCGGCGCGCTTGTTCTTAATATGGTCAGAGACCGCACCAAAGAGGCTCAGGGCCTCGTTCTGACGCTCAGGCGCAAAATTGCGGCCAAGCCGCGCGCCCGCATCCAGGACATTCAACCCCGTCGGTTGTGGCAAAACCGATAGGGCAACCTGCCGCCGCCCTGCCAAGGCCTCCTGCCAGGCGGCATCATTGAGATAGAGCAATTCTGGCGGCGCGGGTTTGTAGACCGTATCTAAACGCCCCTTTTGCGTGAATGCGGTTTTGCGCGCGTCATATTGATCCGCAATGGTGTCCCAGCGGGCCAAGCGCGCTGGGGTCGATTGATCATCCACAATAACCGTCGCATCGGGCAAGTAGTCAAACAGCGTGTCCATTTCTTCGTGAAAGAACGGCAGCCAATGCTCCACCCCTTGATGCTTTCGGCCGGCTGAAATGGCCTCATAGAGCGGATCATCGGTGCCTGCGGCGCCAAACTCAATGCGGTAGTTTTGTCGAAACCGCCGAATTGAGGCCTCATCTAGGATCACTTCGGACACGGGGGACAATTCAACCTTCTCAAGCGATTTCACTGTGCGCTGCGTTGCCGGATCAAATTGGCGAATGCCGTCAAGCGTATCGCCGAAAAAATCCAGACGGATTGGCTCGGAAAGGCCAGGCGGGAAAATGTCGATAATGCCCCCCCGAATTGAATAATCGCCCGGCTCCATAACGGTTGGCGTTTGCGTGAAACCCATACGCACCAGAAAAGCCCGCAAGGCTTGTTCATCCACGCGGCTCTGAACCGAGGCGCGAAAGACGGCGGATCCAACAATCGCGCGCGCAGGCACGCGCTGGCTTGCGGCCGAAAGCGTGGTTAAGACAACATAGGATTTTGGCATCGGCGCAAGAAAACTGGCCAGGCTCGACATGCGCTGGGCACTGATATCAGCATTCGGCGATACGCGGTCAAACGGCAGACAGTCCCAAGCCGGAAAATGAAAGACGGGCAGCTCAGGGGCAAAAAATTCCAAAGCCGCCCGCATCGCCTGTAGACGATGGGCATCGCGCGCGACATGGATCACCCCGCCCTGCTGCGCTTCTTTGTTCACAATGCTCGCGTCAAAGCCCTCGGGGGCGCCGCTCATCAAGATGTGGTTGGATGTCATATCAGCCTGTCAAACCTTTTGTCTTATCATTGGGTCAAGACCTCGAACCCGTAGCCAAATACCCCGGCGCAGAAAATAGCCGCGGCGCCTGTGGCATAGATCTTTAGATGCAGCTTTTTCAGATCTTTGATCGATGGCTCAAGCTCCTGATGATCGGCGCATATGGTCTGCGCCGTGCGATAACCCAATCGGAAAATCACCAATTCTGGGAGGATCAAAAGACTGGCGGCGGCACAGAGTTCGATCTGGTAGACAAACCCCAATATGAAGAGCACCGATACCAAAAACGACAGGGCGACCACAACGGCGAGCGGCGCTTGATGGGCTGTATCAACCCTGCGTTGGGCGCGCCACTTGACGATGGTAAAAAGCTGCCCCCTGTCTTTGGATTGAAGGCAATCAACAGGCACTCCGAGGACTTGAGCGCCATGCCAAAACCATTGCAACACAATAAGGGACCAAAACCATCCGCTGCCAAAGGCATCCCATGAAAGAAGATCAATGAGGCTCATTAAGGGTCACTTGAATTTGGAATTTGCATTTTTTCTCTGCTACACCTAAGCCGATCAGAAGAAAACCCAAACTATCTATGTAAATGAGGTTCCAGTCATGGCGCGTTTTCAAACCCAAGCCCCCTTTCCTGCCCTGCGTCCTCGGCGGCTGCGGGCCTATCCTGCACTGCGGGCGATGGTGCGCGAAACACATCTCAGCCCCGCTGATCTGATTTGGCCCATCTTTGTCATGGCGGGAGAAGATAGCCACGAACCCGTGAGCTCTATGCCGGGTGTCAGTCGCCACACGGTTGATCGGTTGCCCGCTTTGGCGGCGACGGCCCATAGGCTCGGCATTCCTGCAATCTGCATTTTTCCATATACCGACCCGGCATTAAAAACCGAAGATTGCAAAGAGGCTTGGAATCCTGACAACCTGTCCAATCGGGCCATTCGAGCGATCAAAGATGCCGTTCCTGACGTCATGGTCATGACAGATATTGCGCTAGATCCTTATAACATCAACGGCCACGATGGCATCGTGCGGGACGGTGAGATCATTAACGACGAAACCGTGGCCGCTCTGGTCAAAATGGGCGAGGCACAGGCCCAATCGGGTGCCGATATTCTTGGACCGTCTGATATGATGGATGGGCGCATCGGTGCTTTGCGGACCATGTTGGAGCAAAACTCCTTCCACAACGTCAGCATATTGAGCTATTCTGCCAAGTTTTCTTCCGCTTTTTATGGGCCATTCCGCGATGCCGTTGGGGCCACGGGTGCGCTCACGGGCGACAAAAATACCTATCAAATAGATCCGGCAAACAGCGACGAAGCCCTGCGGATGATCGCGCGGGATTTGTCTGAAGGGGCAGATATGGTCATGGTCAAACCCGGCATGCCCTATTTGGACATTTGCCATCGGGCGAAGAGCGAATTTGGCGTGCCAACATTCGCCTATCAGGTGTCTGGAGAGTATGCGATGCTGCAAGCGGCGGCGCAAAATGGCTGGCTTGACGCGCGCCGGGTCATGCTTGAGAGCCTCATGGCCTTTAAGCGGGCCGGATGTGACGGGGTTTTGACCTATTTTGCGCCAGAGGTCGCCGAAATCTTAAACGGCGCGAATTGAACCTGGGCGCGCTAGTGACAGGCATCAGGAAATGATATAAAATTTATCGAAGATCCGATAAATCGGACAGAAAAAGGCGGAGCATCTATGACACAGATCACACGACGAAATTTTTCACTTGGCCTTCTCGCCCTTGGCGGCACAGCAGCCTGTTCAAATGCGATTGGTTCTAATAAGGCACCGCAAATTGATGCGGCTGTTGAGTCAACCTTACAGGTCATGTTTGACAGTTACCCCGGCACCCAACAATTGGCCAAGAACGCCAGCGGCATGTTGGTCATGCCTTTGATTACCGAAGCGGGTTTCGGCCTGGGCGGCAGTTTTGGCCGTGGTGCGCTGCGGGTTGGTGATTCCAATGTCGATTACTATTCTGCCGCCGGGGCGAGCGCCGGGTTTCAACTTGGTGCACAGCAATATTCACATGTGCTATTTTTCATGACCGATGACGCATTGGCCGGGTTTAGAGCTTCACCGGGCTGGGTGGCCGGGGCAAATGTTGAATACGCTTACCAAGATCAAGGCGACTCCTTCGCCGCCGACACCACCACCACGTTTAATCCGGTCATTGCTGTTGTTTTCGCACAGGCAGGCCTGCGCTTCGGCGCCACGCTTGAAGGGACAAAATACACAAGGATTATCCCGTAGAAACCTGATAGTATGTAAAATAAAATCTAAAATGCAGGGCAATTTGCCACGCTGCCAGTGAAAGTACCCTATGGATCGCATTTTTGTATGGCTCATGCGTCTCATTCTCAGCCTGGCTGTCATTGGCGCCCTGTTTTTTGCTTTCACCTGGTATGTTCTGTCCCGCTCCCTGCCGGACTACACAAAGACCGTACAATTTGAGCAGCTGATAGCTCCGGTGGAAATTGTTCGCGATACAGCCAATGTGCCGCATATTTTCGGCAAAAATGATCACGATACACTGTTTGCCCTCGGCTATGCCCATGCTCAGGATCGTCTGTGGCAAATGACAATGCTGCGTCGCACGGCGCAGGGGCGGCTCTCGGAGCTTTTTGGCGAGGCCACCCTGTCTATTGATATGACGGTGCGCCGCTTGGCGATCTATAGTGCCGCCCGGCAATCGCTGTCGGCCCTTCGCCCCGACACGCTTGCCAAACTGGATGCCTATGCGCTTGGGGTAAACGCCAGGCTCCGTGAGATAAATGAGAGTGCGTTGGGGCGTGGCGCGCCTGAATTTTTTATGTTTTCCAATGCGATATCACCTTGGACTGCGGCCGATAGCCTTGCGATTGTCAAGCTCATGGGGATTCAGCTTTCCAGTCATCTGCACCAAGAAGTGCTGCGCGCGCGTGCATCTTTGGTCCTAGAGGGTGATCGCATCAAGGATTTGCTTCCAGATATGCCGGGTAATAGCCAAGCCGATCTCATAGATTTTACGCGGCTATTTCCAGATCTCTCGCCCATTAAAACCTCATCTGCACGAGAGCACTCAGCTCTCTCGCCGTTCAAACACATAG
>ERZ767285.202-NODE-202-length-25071-cov-4.762783_pt1 | contig 25071 bp, 22 predicted proteins | sample MGYA00374953_ERZ767285 | MGnify/ENA primary metagenome ERZ767285 (study PRJEB28947, sample SAMN06267186) | marine metagenome | isolation source: Columbia River Estuary | place: USA:Columbia River Estuary, USA | collected 2013-07-23 ...
AACTCTTCGACATCACCGCGCCGCGTAGCATAGACAATAGCAGGAGTTCGGTCAGGCAACTCAATGGCAGTTAATAAAGCCTGCTGCTTATCCTCCTCCGAACACACCTCGACTTCAAAAACCAGATTGTCGCGATAGAAAGAAGTCTGGATATGGTCCTTTTTGAGGATTTTGAATGCCTTACGAATACTACCCGCTGTATCTTTGGATGCTGTCGCAGTCAGCGCGAGTATGACCTTTGGCTTTAACGAACGCACCAGCTTAGGTAAGCGTATATAAGATGGTCTAAAACTATGACCCCATTCCGAAATACAGTGAGCCTCATCAATAGCCACAAGCGCGATACCAGAATTTTTTAGTAGCTGCTGCATAGTCGGCTCCGCCATGCGCTCAGGTGATAAGTAAAGCAACTTTAGCTCTCCTGATTGAATCTTCACCAGGGTCTGCTCAAACTCTTCAGCTGAGCTCGTTGAATCAATGCGAGCACAAGGCACGCCCTTCTTTGCCAAGCTTTCCACCTGATCTCGCATTAGCGCGATTAGTGGGGAAACGACAACACTCAGACCTTCCATACACATCGCGGGGAGCTGATAGCAGAGTGACTTCCCTCCGCCAGTGGGCAAGACGGCAAGCGTATTGCGCAAGTCCATGACACGCTCAATCACCTCAGCTTGACCGGGCCTCAGCGATTCATGACCGAAGTAATCCTTCAGCACCTCATGTGTTTGCAACTCGCTCACTCCACACTCTGGTCAAGCATTTCTCCAGCCAGAGCAATGGCATGAATCATCGAACGAGCATTAGCCAAGCCCTTACCCGCAATATCATATGCTGTGCCGTGGTCTGGACTCGTCCGTGGCTTCGGCAAGCCCAAGGTGACATTCACACCAGTATCAAAATCGAGCAACTTGAGCGGTATTAAACCTTGATCATGATACATGCACAGAACGGCATCATATTGCCCATCTGCCGCAGGACGAAAAATAGTATCGGGGGGATGTGGCCCACTATACAGAGCACTATCACCAGCATGCTTTAGTTCCTTTATCGCCGGCTCGACAATTTCTGCATCCTCGGAGCCGAATGCCCCATTTTCACCGGCATGAGGATTGAGACCACAGACAGCAATACGAGGTGATTGGATGCCACGCTGCCGGCAAAAACTTGCCAGTAATTTGCCCACGCGCACAATTTCATCCTGCCGAAGCAAACCTGGCACTTTAGCAAGTGACACATGAATAGTTACAAGTGCTACCGTAAGATTCTTACCCGTCAGGCACATTGCATGATTATCACAGCCGAGGCGCTCAGCAAAAAACTCGGTCTGACCAGGGAAATGAAACCCAAGATCATGCAAGCCCTCCTTACCCACTGGAGCAGTCACCACCGCATCAATCCGCCCGCTTTCAAGCATCTCTACCGCTTCCTCAAGAGCATCCAAGGCCGCTTTCGCGGTTTTGGCACTGGGCTGACCAGGCACAGCATCTACGACCTCACCAATGAGCTCATACTTGAACGCAGCGCTCAGCTCGCCTGATGCCAATGCCGCCGCGACCACTTCTGGGCCTATCCCCGCTTGGTCGCCTCGCGTAATGCCAATTGTCGCCTTGCACTGCTCGCTCATGATGATGCTGCATCATTCTATGAGATACTGATAAGATCAACGAGAATAAGAGAAGGGTTGCAAGTCAGAGGATTGGGCGCGTATAATTTACCTATCAATTATGGCCACTCGAGGCACCAATCAATCAAAACCCCACGCCCCCCAAGCTAAAAAGGATTACGCGGGCATCCTACCCAAGAAGGGCTGGCCACGCAGGAATTACCATTTCCTTCGCCACCGCTTGCTTCCTCAGGTTTTCCAAAAACGCGACGGCTCCAGCAGAGAGCCTATCCCCCACCCACCCAAAGCAGGGAAAATTCGTATCACTTGGATTGGGCACGCATCCTTTCTTGTCCAGTTCCCGGATCACTCGGTGATCATCGATCCCAATTGGGCAAACTGGCACGGGGTCGTCAAAAGGCAAAGAGCTCCCGGCCTCGGACTTAAACTTATGCCTCTAGTCGATCTCGTCATGGTGACTCATGCCCACTTCGACCACCTCCACAAAAGAAGCCTCAAGATCCTCGAATCTCATGAAGGCATCGTAGTCCCATCGGGCAGCGGCGAGCTAGTGAAGAAACTAGGTTTCAAAAGCGTCCATGAAATGTCAGTCTGGGATGAACTAACTTTTGACGACCTCACTGTAACGCACACACCCAGCCATCACTGGGGTGCTCGCTACCTACATGACACCCACCGCGACTATGGTGGCTACATGGTCTCATCTGGGGTCTGTAAAGTATTCCACTGCGGTGATAGTGCCTACTTTGATGGTTTCAAAGAAATCGGCAAACATCACACCCCGGATGTGGCACTGATGCCGATTGGCGCTTACGATGCCCCCAGTGGCAGAGACGTCCACATGAATCCAGAGGAAGCCATTCGTGCCTTCATCGAGATGGAGGCCGGCATACTTATCCCCATGCACTATGGCACCTTCCCCTTGGGCAACGAACCTTATCATGAACCCATCGAGCGCCTAGTAGCAGAAGCTGAGCGACTAGGAGTAGCCGATCGCGTGCTCGTGCTTGAGGAAGGTGTCGGCATAGAAGTAGAATGCTTGGCAGAAACAAAAAGTTAATATGTCGCCCCCAGCGCGGCAAGGATCACCCAATTACCGTCTTGCAGTTTTATTTTATTTAAGTAATCTTAAACACCTTCCCTTTTCAGCCCATAGCTTGGGCTTATGTTTGGCATGAGATCACGCAGACAACCAATCGCCAGCCGAGACAGGCGGACACGCGCCCGTAACAGCAGGCGCAGTGGCCGCCCAACCTTGCGGCAAGCATTCAACGATGCCAACCTTCGCGCCAAGCAGCGTGCAAACAGGCGCATGGGTAGACGTCATGGACTAACATCCATGCAGGCTGCGATCGCTGGCACTGCCGATGATGGAATCATTCACCTCAACATCGGACAAAGAATGCTCCGGTGGTTAACAGCTCTCTTGCTGTTACCTTTCTGCGCTATCACCACGCGCGCTTTACTCAACGTCGGAGCAACACAAGAGCAAGGCACTTTTTGGCGCGATCTGGTGACATCAGAACACTTTTTGTATTTCGGCATCGGCTGTGTATTGATGATGGGGTGGTTTTTCACCGGTCTCCTAGAGCGTCTATTTCTTTACTTTTATGTGCTGGGGCATGAGCTAACCCACGCTCTTTTTGTCTACGCATGCGGTGGCAAAGTGGGCGGCATTCACGTCACCGCTGATGGTGGATATGTGATGACTAACAAGAGTAACGCCCTAATCGCCCTTTCCCCATACTTCGTTCCCTTCTGGTCTGTTGTTATTCTGGGAATCTCAACCGTGATCGGACTATTTTATCAAATTCCTCATCACGATCATGCGCTATACTTCCTAGTCGGCTTCAGCTGGTCCTTTCACCTACTGTGGACATTATGGATGATTCCAAGAGATCAGCCTGACCTCAAAGAGAACGGGGTCTTCTTCTCCCTCGTTGTGATCTACCTAGCAAACGTGGTCGTCATCTCTATATTACTGTGCCTCGCACTAGAGGGTTTATCCTGGGACCATTGGTCAAATGAGTTTTATGATTCGTGGGATTATCTCATAAGTTTTATAGGCAAACTTGATATTTCAGGCCTCTAAAACACCAAGTTAAAAGAAATATCAAAAAAGCATGACTTTTTAGTTGCGTTTTTCCAAAAACTTTGTAAATTGAATACATCGCTCAGCAATGGGCGACATTTGGGGGGGAACAGCTCCGTCAGCAAAGTCTTCGGACAGCGTTGACGGGGCTGTCATTTTTTAAGCCACTGGCCTTGATGGCTTTGAAGACTTTAAGCTACCCGCCTGCTACCTTCAGCTTGCACTCGCGGAACTACACTCGCGGAACTACACCCTAGCCATCTCATGGCTAGCACTATAGCAAAGAAGTCATAACGCCTTGAAAGCTTTGACTATCACGCAAAGCCGTTCTCATCCTCTGGCACGGGAGGAATCAAATCATCACGAAGCAGAAGACGCTCAATCGATAAGTCATCGAGTAGGCTTTCCGAAGTCTGCTGAATGACGGATGCATATGGTGTAATGCGATCCACCTCAGCAATGGCTGCATGCACCATCGATGAAATAATATCCCCATCGAATTTATCGCGCTCAAAAATATTCGTGATTCGAAACATTAATTGCTCACGATCCAAATCATATTCCAAGCTCCCCAAGGTTAGCTTTTTATTTGCTCTGGCAAACAACTCGAGGATGAGCGGCTCATGTTCCATCTCAACACTCAAAGGTGCCTCCCCTACAATCGACAGCGCATTAATCTGAGGAAACGCCTGTGCATGCAAATGCACTTGGGTGTGATAAGCTTCGAATACCGTTCGAATGACATCCTTGCCTTCGAGATGTTCGAACTGCCAGGCTTGCTTGCCAAAAGCATCCATTACGGACTGGATTTGAATTGATGTTGGGCGCATAGATGGCGGTATTAGTTCCTGCTGACCAGCAATTAGTCAATGCACTTACGACATTAATCGATCATTTTACGATGCAGAGACTTACTCCTCACTCTGTTTTTTTAGCTGCTTAATCTGGTCACGTAAATGGGCTGCACGTTCAAATTCGAGCTTCGCTGCAGCTTCTCGCATTTCCTCCTCAAGCTCTGAGATCACACTCAGAACATTGTAACCCGCTTGATCATCGGCAACTAGCCCCTGATTCAACTCATCCGCTGTCTCCTTATTAGACTGATTCTGGCTCAGACTTTCCTGAACAGCACGAACTACACCCTGCGGTGTGATTCCGTGCTTCTCATTATGCTCCATTTGTCGGGCACGTCGATACTCAGTGATATTGATAAGCGCTTGGATTGAATCCGTCACCTCATCACAAAAAAGCACACACTCTCCTTTCACATGGCGAGCAGCACGACCCGCCGTCTGGATAAGTGCCGTTTCGTTGCGAAGAAATCCTTCCTTATCCGCATCAAGAATACAAACTAATGAAACCTCCGGAAGGTCAAGCCCCTCACGAAGCAAGTTAATACCGACTAACACGTCGATTTCAGCTGCTCTCAGCGAGCGAAGGATTTCAACCCGCTCAATGGCACCGACGTCAGCATGAATATAACGCACCCTTAGACCTGTTTCCTGAAGATACTCCGCCAAATCTTCTGCTGTTTTTTTAGTCAAGGTAGTGACCAACACCCGCTCATCTCGATCTACCCGCTCGCGGCACATATCGATGGTTTCATCAATCTGACCTTTGAGGGGCTTGAGTGTGAGGATAGGGTCGAGCAGGCCGGTTGGCCGAATAATCTGCTCAACTACTAAATTCGTGCCTGCCGCACTGACATCAAAGTCTGACACATCCTCATCTGCACCACTAGGGTGAATATTTTTGCGGATTTTCTTGAGTGCTTGAGCGGCTGATAGCTCACCACGTTTCCACGGGATATACTTCTTATTATCAGGGCGAGAGTTGATGAATTCGAACGGTCCGGGTGTCGCTGATACGTAGACGCGACCATTAGTCACCTCCATGAATTCGGAAAATTTAAGCGGGCGGTTATCAAGAGCACTGGGGAGCCTGAATCCATGCTCAACCAAAGTCGTCTTACGACTTTTATCACCCTCATACATACCCCCCACCTGCGGCACACTTACATGGCTCTCATCCATAAGCAGCAGGTAATCATCAGGAAAGAAGTCGAGCAATGTATAGGGCCTAGCTCCGGGGTCACGCCCAGTAAGGTGACGCGAGTAGTTCTCAATCCCTTGGCAGAATCCCATTTCCTGCATCATCTCGATATCAAAATCGGTACGCATCCGTATTCGCTGAGCTTCAATAAGCTTGCCCTTTTCTTCAAACCAGCTGACCCGCTCCGCGCACTCCTGCTTGATCGCACGCACCGCTGTATTGAGCTTATCTTTATCGGTGACGAACTGCTTGGCTGGGAAAAAGGTATGGCTATCCAGAGTATCCACTCGATTACCCGTTAGCACATCGATTTCAGAGATGCGCTCCACCTCATCGCCGAAAAACTCAACACGAATCGCTGTCTGCTCCAGATAGGCAGGATGCACTTCGACAACATCGCCACGAACTCGAAACTGGCCTCGAGAAAAGGCGATATCATTACGCTCGAACATCAAGCTAACGAGACCCGCGAGAAACTCCTCTCGATCAAGCTCATCCCCCACCTTAACAGGAAGCATCATATTCTGATAGTCTTCGGGTGAACCTAGACCATAGATACATGAGACCGAAGCCACCACAATGACGTCGTCCCGAGTGATCAATGAGCCCATCGTACTCAGCCTCAAGCGCTCAATCTCATCGTTTACCGAGCTATCCTTTTCAATGTAAGTATCCGAGCGAGGGATATATGCTTCTGGCTGGTAGTAATCAAAGTAAGAGACAAAGTATTCAACCGCATTGTCTGGGAAAAAATTCTTCAACTCAGAGTATAATTGAGCGGCTAGCGTCTTGTTGTGACTCATCACTAAAGTCGGCTTACCAGTGCGCTCAATGACATTTGCCATAGTAAATGTCTTACCTGAGCCTGTAACCCCCAAAAGCGTCTGATGTCTGTTGCCCGCCTCAACTGACTTCACTAGCTTATCAATAGCAGGAGCCTGGTCTCCAGATGGCTGGTAATCGCTGTGAAGGGTAAACGGCAAGAGTCTAGTAGGTGGTGGTTGTGCATGATCCAATAGCACAGGATTGCTTATTGAACAAATGCCGATATCGACGCACAAAAGAACACGTGACCGCCCAGGAGAAAAGAACAGTCAGCGAGAAGATACGAAGCCTACTGCTTCTCCCCGGCCCAAAAACGGTAGCCGAACCTGAAAAAGAACTGCGCTTCACTCGCATGGCTCAGGCACCCCTCTTCCACCTCATTGCCGCTGTTGCCGTCGCTGCTGCCATTGGCATCATCATCTTATCAACGCAAAAGTGGGGTATGAGCCCTCCCCCAATGCAAAAATGGTGGTGGCTTATTGCTCCCGACTTATTCATTGGATGGTGGTTTTTTCGCCTTGGCTTACGCTGCAGCCAGCATGCTTATTTGATCCTGACACCATTAGGAGTCGAGATCTTCCCCTTTTTCAACGCCCACAAAAACTTACAAGTTCTCTATTGGACGCAGATAGCCGAAGCTGAGGTCGACAGCAGAAAACTCATCATGCATTTTTCTGATCAGAAAAACAGCGGGGTTGTTGTCTCACTCAGACCTATTCTACCCAAGCAGCGCAAGCTGTTAAAAAAGGCAATAGAGGGACGCATGGAGCAAACACGGTAGTTCAACTACCCCATGAGCTCAGCAGCCAGCTGGTAAATCTTAGACCGGCAAACTCAGGACCGGTAAACCATAGACCGCCCAGCATAAAAAAAGCCACGTCATCGACGTGGCTTGAATTAAATGGATCGTGTTTCCTACAGCATCATCCTCGATGAGAACAAGCTAGAAACCCAAATCAAATCGACAGGCTAGTTGACAGCAACTGCATCGTTGCCGGTTTCACCAGTACGAATGCGGATCGCAGACTCAACAGGGGAAATGAATACCTTGCCGTCACCGATTTTGCCAGTGTTGGCACTCTTGACGATAGCTTCAGCAACCGTAGCAGCATCCTCATCATCAACGATGATCTCGATTTTTACTTTTGGCAGAAAATCAACGGTGTATTCACTACCGCGATAAATCTCGGTATGACCTTTTTGGCGTCCGAATCCTTTGACTTCAGTGACAGTCATTCCTTGAACGCCCACGTCTGCGAGGGACTCTTTAACTTCTTCGAGCTTGAAGGGCTTAATGATGGCTTCGATTTTTTTCATAATGGTCAGTGGTTGGTAAATAATGGTTTGTGATTAATAAAGCAAGCAAGCATCGTGCCAAGTTGGATAGATACTATCTATATTTCTTGTTTTTTGTCCCTATTTTACACCTATTTGCATCAATATAGCTTATTTTCTGGCAAATCTACCCCCTGGCAGCTGGCAAACCAAACCTTGAATCTCAAGCTTTAGCAGCAAGGCATTCACCTCTGGAAGTGGCAACTCGGTATTATCAAGGATTTCATCAACCCTCAGAGAATCTTCACCGAGGGCATTGTGAATCAGTCGCTCAGCACCGTCAAGCTCTGGAAGTAGTGGCCCAGATTCTGAAGTATCTGAAGGGTGAGATAAATGTGATTGGCTTTCGAGAGGCAAAATAGATAAATCGTCTAAAATATCTTGGCCGCTCGTAATCAGGGTAGCCCCCTCACGAATAAGGGCATTACACCCCGCGGACGACGGTCGGTCAATCTGCCCAGGAACAGCATAAATAGGCCGACCCAGCTCACCCGCTAGATTGGCCGTGATGCGAGCACCCGACCACTCGGGGCATTCGACTACCACCACCGCACGTGACCATGCCGCAACAATGCGATTACGCATCGGGAACGTTTTCTTACTCGGTGAGGTATTCAATGGAAATTCTGATACGACGGCACCATAGCCGGAGGCTATTTTTTCAGCCAAGGCCATATTTTCTGGTGGATACACTTGACCCAAGCCAGATCCAATCACAGCAATCGTGCGTCCATTCGCCGCTACTGCCCCCTCATGTGCATGGGTATCGATTCCCCTGGCCAGACCTGACACGATCGTAAAACCACTAGTTGCCAATTGAAATCCAAACTGACGAGCGGTCTGAATCCCATAATGGGAAGTTTTGCGCGAACCCACAATTGCTAGTGCATGACAATCTCTAGGGCTCAATTCCCCCCACACATAAAGTGCTAATGGTGGGTCATAACTCTGCCTAAGAGCCTCAGGGTATTCTTGGTCCTCAAGGGTAAGAATCGACAGACCACGGCGGTCGACCTCGCTCAGCTCCGCGGCTAGATCAATCCTATTTTCCCAGTCACTGATGATGCCGGCTGTTTCAGCACCTATGCCTTGGACGGCCATCAGCTTATCTTGAGATTGGGTTAATACTTTACCTGCAGCCCCAAAGTGGTCCATCAAGCGGCGCACCCTCACCGGACCTATCTTCGGCAGCATATTCAGCGCTATTAACGCCTCACGACAATTCATATTGAAAACCTAACAGATTTAATGCTGATTTCAAACCCCAAATAGCACAAAGCACAAGCCTCATCTATTAACAAAAAAACTCCCCTCGCCGGTAGCGAAAGGAGTTTTGAAAAATCCGGATGATTTCCGGTTAACGTAAACCTCAAGCGAGGCTTGATTAAGCTTTGAGCTTTGGCTTGCCTGCGCGACGTACTGAGCCGAAACGCTTCTGGAACTTATCGATACGACCTGCTGTATCCACAAACTGCTTCTGGCCTGTGAAGAAAGGGTGTGAATCGGAAGTGACACCCATTGAGATAATGAAGTGGTCAACGCCATCGATTTGCTCAACCTTGTTGGACTTAGCTGTAGAACGTGTAATAAAACGCACGCCTGTAGTCATGTCTTGAAAGGCAACGGGATGATAGTCGGGATGAAAATCTTGTTTCATGATTGTTATATGTTGTTACCACCACGTTTCCAGCGCAGCGGGATTGGGAAAATGCATTATTTAAACACTCTGTCAAGTCGTTACCTTCATTTTGATCACCCTAAGGTGCCATATTAAGCTCTATTTTCTACAACTTCGGGCCATCTTCATGCATTGATCACAATTTCTCAGCTCGCCCAGTGGATTGGAGCCGCCTGCCGTTAAAAGTAGCTCGCTAAATGATCTTTGTGTTCTGACTGTGCCTTTTTGAAAAGAATGTAAGTGTTTTGAGTATCCCGCCAACGAGCCACCTCGCACTTCGTGACCTTGCAGTGATAACAATCTTTCACGCTTACCTCGGAGAGCTTTGGCAGCCCTTGATCGATCATGTCTGCATTACTCACAATAATAAGGTAAATACTTCCGCCCCCCCCCTCCGAGAAACATACCATTGAAGCTCTTTTTGCTCTGTCCAACTTGATCTCCTTGCACCCATGACAGCTGAGCTTCTTGAGTCCATGGGGGATGCTATTTGGAGCTGGCAACTCATTATTTACCAGCCACGTGTGAATGCGCTCTGGGTCATTCTCTTTGACATCATATTCAAAACTCGCATTCAGTAAGTTCCCTGCATGGTGTTGCACCTCATGAGATCGAAAAAGTTCGTCAGATGAGGGTGATTCAGATGTCAATTGATAGGCAAAAAACCCACCAACCACTATTGCTGCCGCTACCGCAGCGATTCTACTCACTCTACTGCGTAGATTATTTTGCCCTATGGATGGCATACCCTGAGTTGACTCAATCGGCTCACCAAGCTCCGGATCTTGCTCAACCTTCATCGCTGTCACAAGCTGACTACGTAGCCCCTTGGGCGGCTGAAGCTCACCGACAGCATCGATGAACAGTTTATCCAAAGCATCATTCTCGACCAAGTCCCGATCGTCATCTTTACCCATAACTTCGATGATTTGCTGTCTGAGCTCAACTGGGATTTCCACATTAGAGATAGCCTGAGCAAATGCCGTATCCGCAGCTCGCTCCCGAGCCAACCACTCGCCCAACTCATAATCCTCAGCGACTAGACGAAGCGCACGAGCAAAATCAGCATCCACAGCATCAGACCCATTTGGCCGATAGCTTTGCAAAATAAATTGAGCCTGTTTCTTATCCATGATTTTCAATATGCTTTGGATTTAATTCGATCACATTATTGATCGTGCCCGAAGGAGCAGAGAGCATTTTCTGGCGTAGCTGCTTCTTGCCTCTTGAAATACGAGACATCACCGTACCCATCGGCAACTCGAGGATTTCTGCAATCTCCTTATATGAATGTTGTTGTAAGTAGAACAGCGTCAGGGGCGCCCTAAAGGTCTCATCTAATTGACTCAGCAGTGCAATCGCGCGCTTGCCATCCAAAGTCCTCGCATTGTCGTCTTGGTGAGTCGGCAGCTGATATTCAATCTCATCTGAGTTGCTATCGACAAAACGATGACTTCGCCGAGCTATCGCCAAATGTTCTCGATAAAGTGTCGTGAATAACCAGGTTTTTGCCTTACTCCGATCCTTGAGCTGATGTCCTTTTTGAGCCCAAATACAGAACGTTTGCTGCACCAGATCAGCTGCAGCATCCTGATTTTTTGCCAGAGAGTAGGCAAAACGATACAATGCTTGGTAATGAGCATCAATGAGTTCTTCGAATTCAGGCATCGTATTGGTAGGAGGGTCCTACAGCCATGTTATTCCCCCGTTATTTGACAATATTGACGAAGCATACCATCCAGCCTAATCCATGCTGCGAGCTTAAAACTTCCACAATTCATACTTATCCCATGATTCGCTGGCACGCTTGTTGCCATTGACATAAGACTTATTGATCCATTTTTTTGCCATCGCGGGGTTTTTCTCTACACCTCTACCATGGTAAAATGATTCGCCCAACTCATGCTGAGCCTTGGGCTGGTTTTGAATGGCTGCTTTTTCAAACCACTTAAAAGCGCTCTCTGAATTTTGTGCCGTGCCGATGCCCTGTTGGTAATAAACACCGATGCTGTATTGTGCTTGAGCATGGCCACCCTCCGCAGCTTGGCCAAACCATTTGAAAGCACTAAACGGGTCCTTCAACGTACCTTCACCATAATGATAACACAGTCCTAGGCTATACTGAGCTTGAGCATCACCTTGTTGAGCAGCTATCTCATAAAGTTCGAGGGCAACATTGGGAACAAAGGTCTTAGATCCGATTCTATCATCGTGAATCGCAGGCATGGCATCATCATCTGGCGAAGGCAAGTTTTCAAGACCAGGCTCGATTCCCTGACTTTCCTTGGTTGCAGGCATACCTAGAGTGTCGAGGTGACGCAGTCGCTCAGACCTTTCAACCCGATTTTCGTCTGAACCCGATGAGAGTTTTTCCTGGGACTGCTTGTTGTGTGACTTCATAAAGAACTGACATATTTTAAAACAATTGGCCTCTCAGCGCAACACTCAAAGATAAACATATGATGCCACTATACTGAGCGCGCACCTCAGATTTATTCTTCGGCAGCAGATACGGCAAGAACCTCTGCTTTTATGCTAATGACCTCGGTCGGATATTCACCCAACACAAGATCATCAAAATTAATCTTATCTGACGCTTCGACAACCTGATCAAATGTCTTCTCAATAGCACCTGGCAGCTCAATACCGACAAGGTCATAAAAGGTAAACTTCACCGTGATTCCAGTTACTGGGTAAGCATTATGATTGGTCATTTGAAATCTGACTCTCATCTCTTCTAGCTCAGACGTATTCATCTCCTCGGGTGGGTTAATCCACAAAGGCTCGCTGGCGACGATTGAGCCAGCAAATGGAAGTAAAACAATTTTCTCTTTTGGCTTCTCAACTTTAGGTGCAACCACGACCTCTTTGACAGGTTCCTCCCCACCAAAGATGACATAAGACATGAGTACAGCCAATACAACATAGCTCACGATGATGGCGATGGTGTTATCTTTATTCTTGGGCGCCGAAACTACGCCACTTGCAACAGGGTGGTTTTGCATAGCGGTGGATTAGCATAATCTGATCCGTTATCATAACAAAAATATCAATTCGTCAACAGCATCCCCCTGCCGGGTCTCGGCGGTAGCGTAATTCTTCTTCGAAGAATTATATTTTCACTTGTGGGACCAAAGAGAAAAGCGCACAAGGAGATATGAAGTATTTCCTCTTACTCGTTCTGATCGCGCAGCCGCTTATGGCTCAATTTTCAAGTGATGTGGTCAGTGAAGACAGCGTGACCAAAATTGCCTTTGGCGCCTGCAATCAACCAAGGAAGAAAGACCAATCGATTTACCAGGCGATTCTAAACCAGAAGCCCGATCTATTCATCTTCTTGGGTGACAACATTTATGGGGACACCACTGACATGGAAGTCTTCAAGGGTAAGTATCAGGCCCTCGCTGATGCGGAGGGATACCAGAAACTGCAGGCGCAGACCAAGGTGCTCGCCACCTGGGATGATCATGACTTCGGCGTCAATGACGGCGGCAAGTCCTACCCCAAACGCGTAGAATCCCAAAAGCTCCTGCTTGATTTTTTCAACGAGCCAAAGGACTCCGTGCGCCGCACACGCCCCGGGATTTACACCTCCTACTCCTTTGGCAAAAAAGGCCAGGTCGTACAAATCATCCTGTTCGATACCCGTTATTTTCGAGACGAGCTCCCTCATTTACCCAAAAATATGCCTAAGAAAAAAGGCACCGTCGGCTGGTATGAGCCAAACAAGGACACCAGTAAAACGCTGCTCGGAGACGCTCAGTGGAAGTGGCTCGAGCAACAGCTCCAGGTAAAGGCAGACGTGCGCATTCTTGCCAGTAGCATCCAGATGCTCTCCTATGAAAAAGGCATGGAAAACTGGGGCAATGTCCCCCATGAGCAGAAGCGCCTCTTTGATCTGCTCAAAAAACACCGTGCCAATCACACCGTGGCTATTTCAGGAGACGTGCACTTCACCGAGCTCTCCAAGGTCATGATCGGCGATTACCCGTTTTACGATCTGACCAGTAGCGGCATGACTCATGCAAGCGCAGGCTGGGCAAAAGCAACGAACAGCTTCCGGGTGGGCAAGTCACATGCAGTGCTCAACGCCGGCCTGATCGAAATTGATTGGGAAAAATCCCAACTCACACTCAGCTCGTTCAACAACAAAGGCGAAACGCTCATCGAGCACCCGATCAAATTTAGCGAGCTGGAGTTCCCTGCAGAGTAATCAGCAGATCACCCCTCCCCCCTCGTATTCCCTAGGCCAATTGGCCACGCAACCACTGAGCGATCGTCTCAGTGAGCTGAGCTTTGTGAGACGGCTCGTTAAAGCTGTGATCCGCACCCTCGACAAACACAGTCTTGACCGTGTCACCACGTAGGGCCTGCACGCATTCCGTGTCCTTGGGCAGCACCACATCGTCAGCTGTGCCGTGAACTAACAACCACGGGATAGCAACGCGCTCCACAAGTGGCTCCAGAGTGACGATGGCATCGCACAGGTCATTCATGAAAACGGAGGAGAGCGGGCACGTGTCTTCTTCCCACATCAAACCGGCGTCAGGTGTCTCATCGCCAAATTCGGTTGTTGCAAATGCCTTGGTGTCGATCATGCCAGCGATCGAGATAAGCGCATTGATGCGCACATCTTGAGCTACTCGGCTAAGCCCCACTGCACCTCCCATACTGTGACCTATGTAGGCGATCTTGGTATAGCGATGAGAGGCTGCATCAATCACTGCCCCCAGATCCTCCACTTCTTTTGAAATCGTAGCAGCACCGAAGTCACCTTCCGAAGCACCATTGCCCGCAAAGGAAAAAGCCAATGTATCAATGCCCACGTCACGGAGAGCCTTCACCGTGTCCGTGATGACTGGGCGATCTTTGTCACCGGTGACACCGTGGCCAAGGATAACCAGCCAGTTTGCATCACGGCATTTTTCATTACCTTGGGTAAAGGTATAATCGAGCGCTTCTCCCTGAGAGTTTTTGATCGTTTGATTCATTGCTATCTCAATTCTTTGATTCGTTGATTTAGATTATTCTTACTCTGAACCGAGATTAATCGTCACGGCCTTTGAACGTAAGCTCGGCAATGCCAGATTTGTCCAGCTCACCTTTGCCCATTTCAGTGAGCTTGGTGTATTGATCAAAGGTCGCCTTTGCCAGAGGAGCATCAATGCCCTGTGCGGCAGCAAGTGCGAGAGCTATGCCGGAATCCTTGGCTGCGTGCGAGGCGGAGAAATAGCAATCGTGATCACGGATGATCATATCCTCAGCATCGGTTTCCAAGACACGTGAGTTTGCCCCAGTCTGGCTGAAGATATCGCAGAGCATCTTTAGATCGATACCGAGAGCTTCACCAATGCCGAGGCCTTCCGCGAGAGCCGCGGTGTTGATGTTCATCACCATATTGACCAAAGCTTTCACCTCCGAGGCTTTACCCGCGGCACCGACGTAGTGCAGTGCCTTACTCAGGTCATCGAGCAGAGCTTTGTGGGCATTGAAGTCCGCTTCCTCTCCACCGATCATCAGAAAGAGCTCACCATTGCGCGCCTGCGGAATACTTGATGCCATACAGGCCTCGAGGCAGATAGCCCCCACTTTGGCCGCCGCCTGTTCGAGCTGAACATGCACCGCTGGTGTGAGTGTGGCGCAGTTGATGAATGTGCGGCCTTCAGCTCCGGTGAAGAGATTATCCTCTCCAAAGAAGATAGCCTCCATCGCCTTGTCGTTGGTAACAACGGTCAAAATAATATCCGCATGGGCCGTCACATCAGCGAGCTTGCCATAAGCGCAGGATCCGATTTCAGCAGCCAGCTCAGTGGCCACACCCTCGTCGATATCGTAGAGTGCTGTGACCTCGTAGCCCTTGTCCACCAGGCAGCGCGCCATGTTTCCCCCCATGCGGCCAAGGCCGACAAATCCAATTGTTTTGTTTTTCATATTTGCGTTTCAGATGTCTTCGCCCACAAGCTGACAGCCCGAAACGGAATGTTGAAGTTTGAAATGAAAGATTCAAGCGCTTCGATGGCACCAAGACGCAAAAAAGCCCCACCGTGTAAACGGCAGGGCTTTTGAAAGTTGAAGTGATGAGTTTAAGTTGAAGTAGCAACCAGCCGCATCGCGGCTATTTCACTACCCAATATTTAAGCCCTGCGCCTGCGCAAAGCGAGGGCTAGGGCACCAAGGCCGAGAAGGGCCGTTGAAGATGGCTCGGGCACGGCGACGGTGAAGGTGCCGTTGCCATTGTCGATGGCCTTGATAGCACCATTAAATACGGTGCCGAAGTCGCCCGTCACATCGGTGAGGGAAGTGTAGATACTCCCGCCGAAATCCATCGTTAATGAACTTCCAATTCCGGAGAAATTAAACAAGGTATTGTCCGCCCATTGAGTCCCGCTAGCAATGCCACTGACAACCATGGCTCCACCATTGAGGTTGAAAATGCCATTCTTAGCCAAACTGGCGTCAGCATACTCGGTTAAATTGCCATTAATATTAAGCGCACTTCCGGAGTTGACCAACCACGCCGCGTCCACATCATTGCGGTTATAGACTGACATGTTGTTGACATTAAGCGTTACCGCATCGGTGCCATTGCCCACCGTGTACTGCGTTCTGCTGCTTTGAATCCACATCGAGTCATTAAAACTGGTTGAGAAATCCAGGGTGAAGGTTCCTCCACTGTTAAATATCATGGGGAGGTTATCATAATTGAGTGAGGCATCGTTAAACGTAGGGATGTTGGTCGTTGGTAACACGCTTCCAGAAAACACAATACTGTCGACTGTGGAGGTTGTCAGGAATGTAGTTGTGGTGTCCGTCAAAGACGTCGGTGCAGTGCCCCCTGCCCAGTTAGCTCCATTAGTCCAGTCCGTGTCAGAAGCACTCGTCCACGTGTAAACGACAGCCTGTGAAGCAATGCTTGACCCTATGAAAAGGGATCCTGCCAGAAGGGCGGCTTGGAGGCTTGTTTTTGTTGTTTTTATTTTCATTGTTTCTTGTGGGTTATTAGATGGGGTAATTTTTGACGTTATTAATCGTCAGTAGCGTATCCTACATCATAAACAGTCATGTTGTCTATACGTTCATTATCACGTGTTTACGGGATGTGTTCTCCCTTGGCGGATGCAGTTGAAGTGTAGAGTTTAATTGGCAATAGCCGCTTCGCGGCTGTTCTTGGTTCTTAGTTCCTTTTTTTTCGTTGGTTCCGCTCGCGGCCAACTTCAACTGGCGCAACGCGCCCATCTACCCCATCGACAAAGCTCTATGCAGAAGCCATAATGACCTACCCAAGCATGCTTACCTTTCTCCGCCATGATCCCACAGGTCATTCCCTCTCCAGGATCGTCCTATTCAGCACCGTACTCTTGGCATTGGCTGCATTGAGCGCGTGTTCGGGAGACCGGTCATCCTCGATCAGCGCGCTAGAGCAGCGCAAGGCGGAGATCAACGCTGAGCTACCCACCCTTGCCTACCTCAGCCTCAACAGCGGGGTGAGCTCCATTGGCTTCCGCTCCCACCATTACCTTGACCCGCCTATCCACAACGAGTGGGTGGAAATCGATCTCGGTGAACCCGTCACTCTGGATGAGATCATCCTCGTGCCCACGATCTGGAGGGGTGCCCATGGGAACTTTCAGGCGGACGCTTTCCCGGCAGCGTTTACCATCACGGCAAGGGAGAGCTCCAGCTCCCCTGCCAGCATCATCGCGGATTACCCGGACACCAGCGAGCTGCTGCCAAGGATCGCGCCGTTGGTCATTCCCATTGCATCAAAGGATAGATTCAGCAGCTTCAGGATCGAGGCCAGCCGGCTCAACCGACGTGCGTTCAACAACGACTACATTCTTCAGTTTGCCGAGGTGCTAGCCTTCAGCAAGGGCCGTAACGTAGCCCTGAGGCAACGCGTGCGCAGCTCTCCCCGGCCTTATCTGGATGGCGCCAGCGCGTGGCAAACTAGCAACCTGGTGGATGGCATGACCCCCTACATCATGAATGCAGCCTCGGGGAAACAAAGCCTGCCCCACGTCAGCGCTCCCCTCGGCACCCAGATACCCCACATCACCCTCGATCTCGGCGAGCCTGTGATAGTCAGTGGCATCAGGATTCACACCGTCGAACAGGGCGACACCATGCCCCAGTCCTTCCCCGGAGACTTCGGCGTGCCCTCCCACTTTGTGCTCGAAGGCTCCGTGGATGCGGCTTTCTCCAAACCCGAGACCCTGCTTGAAGTCAGACTACCCACCATCTATCAGATCGGGCCGATCCTCGAGTGGCCTATCTCCGGCAGTCCAAAGACAAAGCACCGCTACCTGCGCCTGAGCGCCCCCAGCCCCTACATCGAGAAAAAAGCCAGCAGCGATATCCTCCGCATCGGTTTTGCCGAAATTGAAATCCTCTCCAAGCTCTCCGGAAATACCAATATCGCCCGCGGCAAAGAGGTGCAGATGAACTTCGGACCTGCAGCACCCCAGCTCTCACCCGCCACCCTGACCGATGGCCGCAACTTCTATGGCAACATCCTACCGATCCAACAATGGCTCAAGGAGCTTGCCCGCCGCCACGAGCTTGAAATCGAACTTGCCAGCCTCACCTTGGCACTCGAGGATAAGTATCAGCAGCAGGAAACCAACGTCCGCAGGCTACTATGGGCCTTGGCCGCACTGGTCGTGACTATTGGTTTCATCATGCTCTACGAGCGGCTACGGCGTATCCGCCAGGAAACCCTGATCCGTGAGCGCATCGCCGCCAATCTACATGACGAGCTCGGTGCCAACTTGCACGCCATCGGCAAGCTCGGTGAACTCGCCCAGGACTCGACGGACGATCCCGAGCACCTGAATGATGCCGTGCAGCGCATCCGGGATCTCACCCGGCGCACGGGAACCGCCGCCAAGGACTGCTCACACATGCTGCTCAAGCAAGAGCTCTGTGATGACCTCGCGGCTGAGATAAAGCGTGAATCATCTCGGCTGCTCGCCGATCTTGTGCACCAGCTCAGTATCACTGGTGAGGACAAGCTTCCGCTCATACCTCGCCGCAGCCGCATCGACCTGCTACTCTTTTACAAGGAATGCCTGATCAATATCCTGCGTCATTCAGGGGCAACTACAGTTCAAACCAAACTTGATGCCAGTATTAGCAAGTCCATGCTGAGGACCCGCACCCAGCTCACCCTGGAAGTCACTGACAACGGCACCGGCCTGCACGGCCACACCCCCTCAGCGCTCAAACGCCGCGCCAAGCTGCTCAAGGGCACGCTCGAGATTACAGCACCGGAGAATGGCGGCAGCCGAATCCGGCTCACCCTGCGGCCCTTCAAATTCCCGTTCGGCTAAGCCTTCTACCCATCAACCACCAGATCATGTCCAAAAACTACCAGGTCACCATCATCGAGGACAATCTCGCCTACCGCGAAGTCATACAGCTCGCCATCGAGCGTGACGCCTCCTTTAACCTGCTCTCCGAATTCGGCACCGCCGAGATTGCCCTGCGCGAGCTCGACAAAGCGGAGGCCAAACCCGAGCTCATCCTGCTCGACCTCAACCTACCCGGCATGAGTGGTCTGGACGCCATCCCAGCACTGCTTGAGATCTGTCCGCAGACTAAGATTCTCATTCTCAGCCAGTCCGATACACCACGCGATATCCTCACTGCCATCTCCCGTGGTGTCAGCGGCTATCTACTAAAGTCCGCCAGCATCAAACAGATCAAGGAGCACATCGCTACTACCCTCAAAGGAGGCGCGTCTCTGGACCCCAGTGTGGCCATGCATCTCATCGGCATGTTAAGAGGTGTCAACGCCCTCAACGAAAAGCCAGATCAAGAAAAAGGATCAGCGCCAGAACAAGAGCCAGATCACGACCTCTCCAAACGCGAAATCCAAGTGCTCAAACTCTTGGCCGAGGGCCTGGTTAAAAAGGAAATCGCTGAGCATCTCAAGATCAGTTACGCGACCGTAGATACCCATGTGCGCCACATCTACGGTAAGCTCGATGCACGCAACGCGCCCGCTGCGATTACCATCGCCCATAGACTTGGCTTGATAGGTTAGGCCATCCGCAGGGGGAGGACGGCAATTTAAGTTAGCCACTGCGTGGCAGTTTAAGTTTAACAAGCCGCATAGCGGCGGCGGGCCAAGAAACCAAGAACGAGGAACTAAGCACCAAGAACAGCCGCTACGCGGCTACTTCATCATCCTCACCGGCCCGAGCAGGCCGGAGGTGGGATCGCCGCGGTAGAGGTTATGAATGGTTTGGTAGTGGTTTGAGAGGGTGTTGAAGACAGTGACTTCGATCCTGTTTTCGCCAGCTTTAAGAAGGTCGCTGAGATCAAACTGCCATGGCGGGGCAACACGCACGCCGACCTTTTTGCCGTTGATAGAAACCTCCGCGGTGGCGATGACCTTACCCAGATCGAGGGTGGTGATTTGCATCACTTCCTGCTCGGTGAGCGTGATCGTTTTCTGATACTTCACGCCTCCCGAGTAGTTGTTGAGAATGCCCGCCTTGGACCAGTCACCGAGGTCCATGGTTCCCTGAGCGTTAGTCTGCACGGCGATGGCTTCCGGCAGCGCTGATCCACCGTGGACACCAGCGGGCGGTGTCAGCTTTAGGTCGATGACTGAGGCCTTTGCAGCGGGGCTGACAACCTGATACTTACCCTCACCGAGGTCTTTCATCAGCTCGCCATTGTGGAAGGCTTGCACTGGGGTGGTGCTGTGAGCTTGAGGGATGGTGATGCCAATCGTGCCCGGAGCCGTGGTGAAACTCAGGGTCTCAGTGCTGAGCCCATTTGCCGCGTAAGGATCAAAGCGAAGTAGTCCAGGATCCTGATACCAGCTCATGGCGAGCGCAACTTTCTGCTCATGGCGCGCTGCCCCCTGCTTGCGCAGAACGAGGTGAGCCTCACCGTGGCTGTCCAAGCGAATCAAGATGGGATTGGCTCCAGCCGCGAGACTGACCGGCTTGCCCGGGTCGGTGATTTTCTCACCGTTGATATAGATGGCAGCGGGGCTGATGACCTGGTTGGCATTACCCGTTTTGTAGCCAGCATTGTATTCAGCCGGTTGACTGAGGTGCAGGGTGGCGGTGGTCGCCTCCGGGGCGAGCACGGTCGTCCACAAATAGTAATGAGCGATACCCTCTTCGGCCTCGAGCAGCTTGACTCCATTGCCTCGTTTCCCCTCTGCGCCAACGCGCAGGAAATTGTCTGAGATTTTTCCTTTTGTACCATGGTAGCCCTGGTGGCCGGGGTTGTCCTCCAGGCCATAGCGCCAGGAAAATTCGTAGCTGCTCCAGTCCCCCTGCCCTGGCTGAGTGGCCATACTCAATGCGACCTCCTGCTCAGGAGTCATTGCCACGGCGGCTTTGTGCAAAAGCATCTGTGGTCCATAGCTGTGCAGCTGGGTCTTTTGCTCTTGCCCCCGCGCCCATTGGAAACGACGCGCCTCGACCCCAATCATTTTGTTGTGCTCAGTGACCGGTAGGCGGAAGTCCCCCCACTGGTTATTCATGGTGGGCAGGAAAGCGACTTGCCAATCCGTGTCCGGCAGGGTTTTAACTTCGGCCAGCTCCGTTCGTAGCTGCTCCGGGTTGCTGTGCTTTTTGCCTGGATCAAACACGACGACCTGTGCCTCGTATTTCTCGAGGGGTAACTCAACCTGGGTGCCGGTAGCAGTTTCTTTGACGACCTGCAGTGGCGAAGTTTTCCCGGTCCACGGGTCCCAGAGTTCGACCGCTCCCTTGGCGCGGAATTCAACCACGTCACCGGGCTTGGCATCCATAGTGAGGTAAACGTCACGCGGGCCGATCTTGCGGTGCAGGGTACGCACGTTGCCGTTGAGCCCGCGGGCATCGTGAACGAAGGCTGTCTTGATGTTCTCCAGCGCCTCACTCGCACTAACCAAGCGATTTGCTGCCGGGATCGCCTTGGCTAACAGATCATGGAGGTCAGGATCATTGACGCCTGCGTGATCAGTAGCAGTGGGCAGCGTTCCCACGGAGAGCACCAGCCCCCCAGCTTCACTGAGAGCGGCGGCCTTTTCCAGATTATTCCAGCGCACGGCTTCCATGTTGGGGAAGATGAGTGCCTTGTAGGAAGCGTTGGCATTCTCAACAACGAGTTGGCCATTTTTTATTTTTGCCCGGGCGATGGACTGATGGTCGATGAAGTCAAAGTTGATCCCAGCGGCCATGAGTTTGTTGCCAAGATGAAAGGCGATCTCCGTTGCCTCTTTGCCCTTGGTTTCTGCCTCATAGGGCGTGACCGGGTAGATGATGGCGACATCAGCCACGGCATCACCCTGGCTCATCAGGTAAGAGAGGCGGTCGAAGTACTTGAGGAAGGTGCCCATATGCTCCCAATAGGGCATGCGGAAATGGTAGCATGGCGGCGCCCATTCCCAGTGAGAGCCGTAGGTGGAGTAATAGAGCCCGTGCAGGTTGAACAAGGTGCAGCCGTAGAGGTAGTTCTCCCTAGTGGCGAACATGAGCCGCTCCGGAGTGGCACCCCAGCCCAGCGAGTGGTAGGCCTCCAGCCAGACGCGCGGACGCTGGTAGAGCTTGGCAATGGATGAGGAAACCTTGCCCTTGATGACATCGGCATTACCACCGGGTGTGTCATGACCGGGAGCGGCATACCAGCGGGTGGCGCGGAAGTAGTCGCCATAGGCGTGTGGATCGAGGCCACGGCCGTGGTTATCACAGCCGAAGATGATACCGCGCTCCGTGTGCCAGTTGTAAATCGGCTCAAAGTAGCGCTCCTCCATCAGCGCCATGCGCACATCGGCGTAGTCGATACGCACCTTCGGGGTGACGTCGCCCATCTCCGTCCACATCGCGGGCAGCACGTCAAAGAGGTTGTAGCCCTTGCGTTCGAAAAACTCGACGTGGAAGTCCTTGTTCCAAGCAAACTTCTTGAGGCCAACCTCAAGCTCATCATTGAAGAAATAGTTCAGGCCTTTGGACGTGCCGTTGTTTTGATTTTCAAATTCCTGATAGAAACCCTCCACAATCTTGTCTCCGGATTTGGCAAGCAAAGGGTTAAAAGTGCCCTCATGTTGGCGGGTACCATAGGTCCAGACTTGCCATCCATCCTCGCCCTCAGGGGCCGTCCAGATCAGCTGGCCGTTTTTAATGAGCTTGGTGAGATCGGTACCACCGCGCTGGAGCACACCAGCTTCTTGCTGATAAGCCCATGCGGCAAAAACACTTTCTCCACAGGCTACACTCATACTCTCGCCCGCCTTGATCGTGTGTTGGTTGGAGGTCAACTCGATCGCATTAAACTCCGGCTTGTCGTAGAAAAGCTTTTTGAACAGGTTCTCGCCGCCGTTATCCCAATCAAGTGTGTAGGTGCTCAACCCAATACCCATGCCGAGTTTGCCACATTCCTCGGACACTCGTGCGTAAAGCTTCCACCAGTCATCAGAAAAGATCGCAGGCTCTTGAGCGTCAGACGGCCAGCCTGGGGAATCTGTGTGGGAATAATTTACCTGCACTCCACTGATCCCCTTGTCGTGCAGCTCACGGACTTGCCAGAGTAGGCGGTCCTCGTTCAAATCATCACCAGTCCACCACCAGAACGGAACTTCACCATATCCAGCGGGTGGATTTTGAAAACCAGGCAATGCATCAAGGTCTGCAGCTCGGCTTGGATAGCCAGCGGCACCTGAAGGGGCGGAGATGCCAAGCTCAGCGGCATTCATATTGAAAGAGAAGCCAAGCAGAAGCGGCAAAATGATGCGGTTTGTTTTCATGGGAATGGACAATTAGTCAGGAACTGAGGTAATAGAGTAATGATCAATACGAGTTTCCCTGACTCTTTTGAATGCATAATTTGATTCTTTTTTTGCACAAAATGACTGTTAAATAGCACACAATAGCCCTACTTCATCTTGATTTCCAAAAAGCTGATCTCTACAAACGATGCTTGATGCGATCTTAACTATTTGAGAGAGTTCATTACCATGAAATTTTTCGCGGCAACGCTCATTGCAATCATACCTCTCTCGGCATTCGCGCGCATGGGTGAGACCAAAGAGCAATGTGACAAGCGATACGGCAAGCTCATCATACCCCCTCTAGTCAGCGATGGGGTTCAATACCTAAACTACCGAGTTCATGGTTTTGCCCTGGATCTCCATATCATTGACTCCACCTGCCAAAAGTTAAGATATCGCAAAGAAGACGAAGGCATGTTGGCAAAAGAGGAGGTCGAAGCCCTATTAAGTGAAAATGGTAAAGGCTGGCAACAGACCTCCGAGACCGAATGGAGTAACGAACAATGCTCGGCCAAAGTCTGGGGTAAATATCTCGTTATCGTCAACAAGGACTACCAAAAGCAGATAGATGCCAAGAGGCAGGCAGACTGATTTAAAGCAAATACCCCCGGCGAGAATCGAACTCACATCTAAGGTTTAGGAAACCCTTGTTCTATCCGTTGAACTACGGGGGCGTGTTGCGGGGCGCATGATTGATATTCAACGTTCAAAGTCAAGTCGCGGGTTTCATCCGGAAACCGTTGACGATGCTCCGCTTCGTCTGTGCAAAGCATCTGCCTTCCTCCTCCGGAAGGCATGGAGTATGAACTGGCGCGTTGGTGCAAAATAGTGGCCATTTTAGATTCCCTGTTAAATTTGCTGTTTTCCACCGTATACATCGCTGTATAAGTTTTCACTTCAGAAGCTATGGCTAAAAAAATCACACTCAAAACCAATGTCGAACTGGGGGTTGTCCCCACCCATATCAAATTTGTAGGCGGCCTGGTGCCTGATGAGAATGGGCTGCTGCCGAGAGACGCGAACGGTGATCTTGTTGTTGTTAGTGAAATGAAGCTGCTGACTGAGATGTCTCCTGTGAAAATTGGCAGCACTCAAATCTCGGTGTTTCCAGGTGTTGCTGATGAAGATACTGAGGAGATGATTAACGGACTCAGGGGTCTCGATCTAGCCGTGCACCTGATTCTTATGGTAGGAGGTGCTGACCCGATGAATCCGGCCGACGAGGACAAGGTGGTGGAGATGCTCAAGTCTGGGCTTGAGGTTGCTAAAAAATACAACATCAAGGAAGTCGCCTCTACCTCGATTGAGGAATGGATGCAACCAGGCGCGAGCCCGAAGACGGGAGCTGATTATGATGCCGCCATTGCACAAAATGTGAAGTTACACATCAGAGCACTCAATGAAACCAATGCCATTGAGGCAGGCATCCAACATTGGCATATCGAGTTTTTACGAGGCGGTGAGTTTCAGACCTTTACCAACGTTGCCAAGTGCTGGGATTTCATTAAGGCGATCAATGCCGAAATGGGCTCGAAATTCTTCAAGGTGATGGTGGACGCTGCTCATTGCGGCGACTCGGATTTATCCATCCCTGAAAATGAGCAAAAGATCGCAGAGATTGCTGCCTCAGATGAGTTCAGCATGTTCCACGCATCGGAGGCAGCAATCTCTGCGATCTTTTGCTCATTTTC
>ERZ767285.205-NODE-205-length-24861-cov-3.353736_pt1 | contig 24861 bp, 23 predicted proteins | sample MGYA00374953_ERZ767285 | MGnify/ENA primary metagenome ERZ767285 (study PRJEB28947, sample SAMN06267186) | marine metagenome | isolation source: Columbia River Estuary | place: USA:Columbia River Estuary, USA | collected 2013-07-23 ...
TACTTCAGATTTAATAAATCTGCTACTGGCGATCCATACTATGCAGCCTCTGCCTTTGACGGATCTTTTGAGACATTCTATGTTCAAGATAAATACTATGTTTCAGATATCTTAACTGTTAACTATGGTCTTAGATATGATAGTTTCGAGATGGCCAATGGCCCAGCATATAATGAGTATGGTTCAAGTCTTTTAGGCTTCAGAAATGATACTCCTGCAAGCACAAGCATTGTTCAGCCTAGATTTGGCTTTCAACTTGATGCAACTAATTTAGATATGTTTAGTAGTGACAGGATTGTCGCTGCTGAAATAAGAGGTGGTTATGGATTATTTGCAGGTCGAGTACCTAACGTATGGTTAGCAAGTCCTTTTGCTAATTCAGGTGTTGTTCAGTACGGATCAAGAACTGGTAGATTTGCTGCTGGTACTCCTGACTGTACTACTGGTGCTGAAATAACTTGTTTTAAAGCTCCTGAAACAATCTATCAAGATTTTCCATATTCAGATTATGCAAGAACAAGTCCAGCGCAAGCTATAGATCCTAATTACGACACTCCATCAACATGGAAGTTAAACTTAGAGTTATTACTAACAACAGCTAATGGCTACGACTTAAAATTAGCTTATAACAGAGATGATGCAAAAGATGGTGTTGGTTTCTCAGATGCATCTGCTACTGTAGATCAAGTAGGCAAAACAGGCGTAGTTAAGTATGACTCTGAAGGTGCATACTATATAACTAATGGTCCAGGCGCCTCATCAGACTCATTTACATTATCTCTTGATAAAGAATTTGATAATGGAGTCAGTGTTTTTGCAAGTTATACAGGTCTTGACGCTGAAAATGCTTGGAATGGAACGTCATCACAGCTATCTTCAAACTTAGAATACAATCCTAGAGTTGATTTAATGAATGTATCTGTTGGAAAAACTCCATGGGCTATTGAAAATAGATTTGTTGCTGGCTTAAATTACACTGCTAATTGGTTTAATAATGCTCCAACTAGTTTTTCACTATTCTATAAAGCTTATTCAGGCAAGAGATTTAGCTATGGATTTGACGGTCTCTATGATGGCTATGATGATGGAAATACACTTTTATATATACCAACTGCAAATGACTCAAATGTTGTCTACAGCGGTGTAACAGAAGGCGAGGTTTTACAAGCTGTTTCACATCTAGGTACAGCTGGACAGCATCTTGATGCTAACTCCGGTTCTCTTCCATATACAAGACAGCTTGATCTAAGAATTTCTCAAGAAATTCCTTTGCCTGCTCTTAGACTTGGTGCTTCATCAGGAGACAGAGATCTTGGAATTGGTTCAGATAGTCATAAAATACTTGTGTACTTTGATTTATTGAATGTAATGAACTTCATCAATGAAGATAAAGGTCAATCTTACTTCCAAAGCCAAGGCATGAGACGTGTTCTTAATTCTGGTGGTCTAGATTCAGATGGCAGAATTATCATTACAGGTGTTAATACAAGAGGCGCCTCAATTGATAGTTATGCTTCTAGATATAGAATGCAATTAGGTTTTGTATATAAGTTTTAATATATAGAATCATTAAAAAAGGCAGTTTAAACTGCCTTTTTTTTTGTTAAAATAAAAATATGTCTAATGTAATTCCAAAACTATCTCTTCATGATCTTTTGCAAAATGATCAACCTTCAATAAATTTACTTTCTGAAGCTCTAGAAAATCATGGGTTTTTTGTATTAACTGATCATGGTATATCAAATGATCTATTTAAAGAGGCTTATCATTTTTCTGAGAAATTTTTTAACTTAGAATTAGCAATTAAAAATAAACTTTCACATCCAGAAAAAGCAGGAGCTAGAGGATATACCCCATTTGGTAAAGAGACTGCTTTAGGCGAAACTGTTCCTGACTTGAAAGAGTTTTGGCATCATGGTCCTGTTATTGATGATTCGTATGACAGAAGAATTATGTCCAATGTTGACGTCAGTGATTTAGAAGGCTTTGATGAATTATTTGATCAGCTGTTCAATGAAATGAAACACCTAGGTATGAAGCTGTTATCTTCAATAAGCTTAACTCTTGATAAGCCTGAAAACTTTTTTGATTCAAAAGTTGAAAAGGGCAACTCACTTTTACGTTTAATACATTACCCACCCTCAGATAATGAAAATATGTTTAGAGCAAGAGAGCATGAGGATATTAATCTTATTACACTGCTTATAGGGGCTGATGAGCCAGGGCTTGAAGTTAAAGATAAATCTGGAAATTGGTTGCCTGTAAGTTCATCATTCAATGAAATAGTTTGTAATATTGGAGACATGATGCAACTTATTACAGACGGTAAATTAAAGAGTACACCTCACAGGGTTGTAAAATATAACTTAGATGAGAAACGCTCAAGATATAGCATACCTTTCTTCCTTCATCCGTCTCCAGATACTATGCTGAGTTCTATATATGATGAATCTGACAAAGGAGTCTTAGCTCATGATTTTTTAGATGAAAGATTAAGGGCTATTAAGTTATACTAAATCATGACAGCACCATACATAATACAAATAATAATTGGCTTTATTGGGCTCATAGCTCTAGCCGTTCCTTTCTCTAATAATGCAAAAATTATTAACTATAAATATATAGCTTATGGTGTTCTTTCGCAGATTATATTAGCTGCTATATTATTAAAAATTCCACTTGTGGTAGATGCTTTCGCAATGCTTGGCGAGGGAGTAACCATACTTCAAAAAGCAACTGTTGAGGGTGCTGGTTTTGTATTTGGTTATCCGCCATCTGACAGCGCAGCTCTTTTTCCATCTCTTCTCCAAACCTTTGCATTTGGAGTCCTGCCTTACATAATTGTTATGTCATGTATTTCAGCTATTTTATGGTATTGGGGGGTATTGCCTTTTATTGTAAATATACTTTCAAAAGTTTGTCAGAAATTATTTAACATAGGCGGTCCAGTTGGTTTAGGCGCAGCTGCTAATGTATTTGTTGGCCAAGTTGAAGCACCACTTTTAATAAAACCTTACCTAAGCAAGCTATCGAAAAAAGAAATTCTTATTTTAATGACAGCAGGAATGGCTACTGTTGCTGGTTCAGTAATGGTTGCACTTATTAGTATTCTAGAAAGTCAATTTGCTAATGAAAATCTAATTCAGCATTTTATTACTGCATCTGTATTATCTGTGCCAGCAGCGATAATGTATGCAAATATCATGATTCCTTCAAATGAAATTACTGAGTTTGGCGAGAATAAAACTCCAAAAGTTTACAAAAGCACCATGGATGCAATAACAAGAGGTACTAGTGACGGTACTAGTATTGCAGCTAGCGTTGCGGCTATTCTCATAGCAGTCATAGCTCTTGTATTTATTGTTAATTCTTTTTTAGGTTTTATAGGATCCTATTTAGGTTTTGATATGTCTATACAGATTATTCTTGGTTATTTATTTGCTCCTGTTGCATGGTTAATGGGAATTCCATGGGGAGAAGCAGTTGTAGCAGGGGAGCTACTTGGTCTCAAAACAACTCTAAATGAGTTTGTTGCATACCCAGCATTAGCTAGTTTAGAACCTGGTATATTGTCGGATAAATCGAAGTTAATAACTTTTTATGCATTATGTGGTTTTGCAAACTTTTCTTCAGTTGGAATTTTAGTTTCAGGATTGGGCGCAATGGCTCCCGAAAGAAAAGAAGATTTAATTGAGGTTTCTTTTCAAGCCCTTGTGGGTGCTACTCTGGCATCTTGTATGACTGGCTTAATAGTCGGATGCTTGATCTAATTATTTATAACGATAAAGAGATTTAGGTAAGAGGCGAACATCAGCCATATTACGTATGGACAATATAAGGCAGCAGATAAAACATCAATTTTACTCATTTTATAAGCAAGATTAATATTTAAGTATATCAATAGCCATATATTTAAAAGGGCAATAAAAGGCATATGAAATGAGAAAAACATCCATGACCAAGCTGTATTAAAAATTAGTTGTATAAAAAAAACTTTACTAGTTACTGAGAAAGTTCTGTAGGCTGATATGGACATTAATATATATAAGATAGGCCATACTATTCCAAAAACATAACCAGGCGGGTTCAAATCTGACTTGTTAAGAGCCTGGTACCAGACATCAGTAGACGTATTAGATGAGGCCAACCCACCCAAGATGAGGGCTAGAAGAACAAAAGGAAAAACAGATACTTTTTTAGTTAATAGCAAAGGTTATCTTTTACGAAAAAATCTAGATATTGTAGATGTGATATCTTTAGTAAGTGTTGATCCGCCAGGCCTTGCTTCTAAAAATATAAAAGTACCTACAAAAATTGTAGATATTAAGAAAACCCATACTGCATCATATTCACCCATGGCGATATTATAAATGTTTTATATTTAATTGGTGAGATAAATTATATTTTTTCTACAATGATTGAGCACACAGAATAGCCAGCACCAAAAGAGCAAATTACTCCTACATCACCAGGATTAAGATCATTATTTAAATTAAATGCAAATAATGATCCAACAGATGCAAGATTACCAAATTGCTTTATTGGCATAGGAATCAATGAAGGATCAAAATCATCCTTATTTAAGACCTTTGAAGCTATCAATCTAATCATCTTACCATTAGCTTGATGGAGCCAAAATTTAGATACATCATTTGGATTAATATTATTTTTTTTAAGCTGATCGGATATTAAAGATGCAACAAGAGGGCAGACGTCTTTAAATACACTCCTACCATTTTGATCAAACATAAGTTCATCTAGTGTTTTTTGGTCAACGGCGCATCTATTAAGGTAACTAAAATCACTTCTTATATTATTAGAAAATTGAGTATGAAGTTTTCTATCTATTACTTTAAATGCATGTTTTGAATTACTATCCTTCTGAACAACAGTAGCTGCACACGCATCACCAAATATAAAATGTTTATCTCTATGGGTAAAATTTACAAAAGGAGTAGATATTTCAGGATTTATAACCAGTACAGTATTGGCAAGCCCGGATGCTATATCACTATATGCATTATTAATTGCAAAGGTTGTTGAAGAGCAACCAACAAGCATATCGTAAGCATAACCATCAATTCCAAGTTCAGATTGTATCTCTATTGCTACGGCAGGATAATTTCTTGCAGCATGAGATGTTCCAACTATGACTGCATCAATATCAGAGGAGGTTACCCCAGCCTGTTCCATATCTTTATTTGCAGCAATAATACCTGCCTCAGCATGAACTGATAATTTATTTTCATCTTCATTTGATACTCTAGGCATCATTCTTGAGGTATCAAGAGTTCCTTCCTTGTCTATTACATATCTAGTTTCAATTCCAGATGCTTTTTCAATAAAATCCGAAGAGGAATGCAGCATTGGTTCAATAGCACCATTATCGATTTCAATTTTATTTTTTTCATTGAACTGATCTACATAAGAATTATAAGAGTGAACTAACTCATCGTTAGTGATCATGTTATCTGGGTACCAGATTCCTGTTCCAGCTATATGAATATTATGCATAGGTATAAATAAATAATTTGATGTATTATAAATTATGTTGAAAGAATACTCTAATATAGATTCTGTTAAAACAATTAGTTTAACTAACGATGAAAAGGCTAATGGTGTTGTCATAATAAGCCATGGCATGGCGGAGCATATGGGTCGATATAGTTGGCTTATTAATAAACTAAATAATGATGGCTATCATGTCATTGGACATGACCATAGAGGTCATGGGAAGTGGATAGAGAATGGTTATGAAGAGGGTGTATTTCATTCATCAAATGGTTGGAATTTGGTTGTGGATGATTTAATCAATTTAATACAATTTTCTCATGAAGAATTTCCAAATCAAAAGCATTACTTGTTAGCTCATAGCATGGGGTCTTATGTTGCTTTATCAGCCATTACTAACAACCTTCATTTGTCGGGCTTAATTCTTAGTGGTTCATCTCATATATCGCCAGTAACTTTATTTATCCAAAAAATGCTTATTAAAATTGTAGTTTTGATTAAAGGGCGTGATAAAAAAAGTAATTTTTTAGACTCAATTACCATGAGAACTTTCAATGATAAGTTTAAACCAACTCAAACACCAAATGACTGGATATCAACAGATATGACCAATGTTGAAGACTACACCAATGATCCAATGTGTGGTTTTATTGCATCCAATGGTCTGTGGGATGATATGGCGAGCTCGTTTAAATCAATCTACAACAAAGATCATTACTCCTATTCTGATCATGAATTACCAATTTTAATAATATCTGGAGACAAAGATCCTGTGGGCGAAATGGGCGCTGGTGTTAATAGGCTTTATGAATTCTTAAAATCTATTTTTAAAAATATATCATTTATTTTATTAAAGAATGAGAGGCATGAAGTTTTTAGTGGTTTAGATAAGAATAATACTTACTTAAAGTTAAAGTCTTTTTTAACAGATACTAAGTTTACAAATTAATAATTTTTTGAATTAGTTTATTTAAATCATTAGGCCTTTCAAAAAAAGGAAAGTGACCTGTTTCAGGCATGATATGCACCTTGGTATCTTTATCTATGTTTTTTAATAGAGTACTGTCAGGATCAAATCTAGCTAACTTATCCTTGCCGCCATATACAAAGTGTATTTTTGATAAATTATTAATTGCGCTTTCGTTAATCCTAAAGGGGGCGCAAGCTTTTAAATCAATTGATAGAATTTCTTTATAAGTTTGGTTAAATATTTTTTTTAATGGGTAAAGTTTAATTTCTTTTTCAGGGTCTGACTCAATATTTTTGGTGCCATAAGGTGACTTAATAGTCCCTTTGGATCTTCCGTAGAAACCAGAGCCCATAACACCAAAGCCTTTTGATTTTATTTCAGTCTCTGGAATATTAACAACACCATATTTAGTAAAAAATTCACTTGCTTGATCTAGGTTTCCTTTAGCGTGATCAAGAAGCATTTCCCCAACAGCAAGTGGGTAACTTGTATTAATTAAAATTGTTTGCTTTACATCAATTTCTAATGACAGATTTAAGGCGATCAGACCGCCCATGCTGTGCCCAGCAATTATTGGATTAGTTATGCCCAGCTTAGAAAGAACTTTAATGCAAAAATCTGTGTGATCCTCAATAGAGGTCAGTGCAGGTCCAGGAGTGAATCCATGGCCGGGTAGATCTATGCTTAGAAGATTATGGTTTTTAGAAACAGAATTAAAATCAAACATTTTTGCAATTCTATGATCCATACCCGCACCTGGAATCAATATTAATGATTCAAGATTGATATCTATATCTTTCTCAGTATGAATATAGGCCTTATGTCCTTCTATTTCTATTTGCATTACGTAAGTTTAAATTTATGCAAATATTGTAAATGATATTCTGTGTCTTTAGTCATACAATATGGCAGTACTTTTTGAAATAATTTTTATGAACAATAACAAATATAATTACCCAATCTTAGAGAGAGTTGATACCGAAATAGGCAGACATTATTTAGATTCAAATAATAAGGCTGTTCCAAGTGTTACGACTATATTATCTGGAACTTCGCAAAGTAAAGCAGGTATAGATCAATGGAGACAACGTGTTGGCGATAAAGAGGCAGATAGAGTTATAAAACAAAGTACAGATATTGGTACGGCTGTTCACGAGGCGATCGAAAAGCATTTAAACCAAGAGGAGTGGGATGATTTTACTGACCATGGTGATCAGTTAATGGCGAAAAGAATGACTGGTAAATTTATTACTGATGGCTTGAAGGGAATCACTGAGGTTTGGGGTTTGGAAGTGGGACTTATTTTAGATGGCTTATATGCTGGCACAGCAGACTGTGTAGGAACTTATAATGGAGTTCCATCTCTTATAGATTTTAAAACTGCTAAAAAAATTAAAAGACGAGACTGGATAGAAGACTACTTTTTACAAGGTAGCGCCTATGCCAATGCCCATAATGTAATGTTTGGGACGGATATACAGCAAATAGTTATTTTGATGGTTGATAGAGATTTAATATTCCAAGAATTTCTTGTAAAGCCAGCTGAATTTAATGTTCTCACCGGTAAATGGAAAAGAAGGCTTATCGACTTTGATAAGAAGTATAATAAGAATTAATAACACAAAAATACTAACATGAAACCATACATACTTGATTCTGCACTTGGTACTGAATTGGAAAATAGAGGAGAGTATCTTCCTAGTTTTAAGACATCAATCTGGTCAGCATACTCGTTGATACATAACCCAGAAATTATCAAACAAATCCATATTGAAAATATTGAAGCTGGAGCTGATGTAATTACAACATCTAACTATCAAGCAACTCCAGAGCTTTTAAAAAGAGAGCCTTCAGCACCTTCATATGATGATTTAGCAAAGCGTGCATTAGAGTTATGCCAAGAAGCTGTGAGCGAGACGAATTCAAGTACAAAGATAGCGGGGTGCTTTCCTCCCATCCATGTAACTTTCAGACCAGATCTTAGTTCAAAAGAGAAAACTCTCAGAAAGTTTTATTCAACACTGGGTGAAATCTATAAAGATAATACAGATATTATTATATGTGAAACAATGGCTTCGATTTATGAAGGTGTAATAGCAGGGTCTGTTGCTAAAGATTTTTCTAATAGGGTTTGGCTAAGTTGGACAACTAGAGGCAATAAACTTAATAGACTTCCTAGTACAGAACTTTTAGAGGATGCTCTTCTAAAAGGAAATGATATTGATGTCGAATGCCAGCTTGTTAATTGCATTCATGCAGATACAGCATCTCTTGCTATAGATAAATTTAAGGATGTAGATAACTTTGGAATATATGCAAACTCTTCAATTTACAAGAAAAACAAATTAGAAGGTTTTGTAAGCGATGCGGATGAATGGCATTATCATAATCATCAGCCTATCGATCATATTGAATACAAAAAATATGTCCAAGAATGGGTTGATAATGGGGCATTTGTTATCGGCGGCTGCTGCAGAACAACGACTAAACATATAGAAGAAATAAAAAAAATAGTTGATAAAATATGAAGCAAATAATAGCAATTGGCGGCGGTGGTTTTGGAAGAGTGATAAAAGATTTAAAAATTGAAAGATATATTAAATCCCAGTCTAGTAAAACTAATCCTAAGATTTGTTTTATACCCACAGCTACAGGTGATGATCAAGGTTATATAGATAATTTTTATAAAGCTTTTAACGAACTTGGATGTGAAACATCTCATATTAATTTTTTTAAAAGAACCATTGATTTAAAATCTCATATTCTTAACCAAGATATTATTTATGTAGGGGGTGGTAATACCAAAAGCATGCTTGCCGTATGGAAAGAGTGGGGCTTAGATTGAATTCTAGAAGAGGCATATCAAGAAGGCATTATCATGAGTGGTGTTAGTGCAGGAGCAATTTGTTGGTTTAAAAAAGGAATAACTGACTCATGGGCAGATCATCAAGCAACAATAGACTGCTTGGGTTTTGTTGAAGGTATATGTTGTCCACATTATGACGAAGAACCAGAAAGAATTCCCTATGTAAAGGATATCTTAACTAACAAAAAAATTGATTCATGCCTGGCAATTGAGGGGTATACAGCACTTCATTTAATAGATGATAAGCCAGCTTATAGTGTGAGTTTTGGCGATAAAGAAACGAATTGCCATCACGTGGTTTATACAAATAATATTGTTGACCACACTAGTATAAAAAATACTGTTAAGATTAATTTATGAAAGTAGAAAATATTCTCTTAAGTATTCTTGGTTTGGTAATGGCTATTTTGGCATTAGGCTGGTTGATATCTCCAGAAACCTCAGCCAATTCACTAGATATGATTTTACTTGAAGGAAAGGGCAGAAATACTCAAATCAGAGACTTTACTGCACTGTTTTTAGGAACGTCAATAATGTGTTTTTTATCTTTAATTACTCGGCAGTATCAATGGGTTATGTCTGCAGGAATAATCTACATTATAATGATTGCTGTATCAGTGCTATCAAGTTTTTATCACGAATCAATAATCTCACATCAATCACTAGTAGCAGAGTTAATATTTGCGATTATGTCTATATCTTCAGCTTTATTATTAAAACTTAAATAATTAGAGGTTTGTAACAAAATTATCTATTTCCATATCAGGAACCTTTTTATTTTTTCCAGTATTAGTCCCAATATATAAAAATCCTAAAATTTCTTGACTCTTATTAAGGCCCAGTGCTTTGGCAATAAAGGGATTAAAAGCTAATTTTCCAGTTCTCCAAATAGCTCCATACCCCATCGCATTTAGTGCCAGCATTATATTTTGGGCCGCTGCAGCTGTTGATAGCTTTTGTTCAATCGCAGGTACCTTTGGGTGCTCTTTAAAAGTATTAACTAAAATTATAATCATTGGAGCCCTATATGGAGCATCCCTATATTTTTTAGCTATTGTTTCAGGAATATCTGGATTAGAAATAGCATATTGCTCAAAAATATTTGATAACTTAGAAAGACCATCATCTTTTACTTCTATAAAGCTGCTTGGTCTAAGCCAGGCATGATCAGGGGCTCTAAGAGCTGCTTTATAGGCAACAGTCATTTCTTCGGGACTAGGGTGAGGCAAAGAGAGCTCTCTTGAGGAGACTCTATTCAGTATATTATCTAATGCTTCCATTTATTTTTATTTTATAAGAGTTAAGATAGGATAAATCACATATTTAAATAAAGGAATACAGAATGGGATATCAACTAGGAATAATACTTGTTTTGATTGTTGTAGCTATATTAATTTCAAAGAAATTTACAAAAAAAGATTCTGATAATGATCAGTTAATCTATGAAGATGAAATGAGCACAGAAGAGCTCAACGACATAGATAAAGAGCTTGATTAGAAAGCTATTTATCTAATTCTTTTTCAAAAGACCTAAATAACTCTTTGCATGCAAATATTGTTATCACTGAAAATGGTAATCCAAATATAACAACAGCAGTTTGAAGAGCTCCAAGTCCACCAGCCTGAAGCAATACCGCAGCAACAACTCCCAATAAAATAGCCCATGTGATTCTAGAAATTAATGGGGAATCGCTACTTATATCTATATGTTTCTTTGATGAAAGCATTGATGCAACTAAAGCACCTGAATCAGATGAAGTTACAAAGAAAGTCACTATTAAAATTAAAGAAATTATAGAAAGTGGCTTTGCAAATGACAGTGAGTCAAACAAAACAAACAGAGCAGTACTTGCATTGCCGCTAACCGCAGCACTAATGTCACCAATTCCATTTAATACTAAATAAATCGCAGCGTTACCAAAAACTCCCATCCAAATAAATACTATTAATGATGGAACAATAAGAACACCAATAACAAATTCTTTTATAGTTCTTCCATATGAAATTCTTGCTATAAAGAGAGAAACGAAAGGTGCCCACGCAAACCACCAAGTGAAGTAAAATAAGGTATAACCATTTTGATATACAGAGCTATTATAAGCTTCTGTCCAAGTTGACAGTTGAATTAACTGATTTAAATATACCCCGGCATTCTGAACCATTGCATTTAATATAAATACGGTTGGGCCTAGTAATAAAACTAAAACTAACAAACAAATAGCTATGAGCATATTCATTTGAGATAGTCTTTTGATACCAACATCAAGACCAAGACAGACGCTAATAAGGCCAATGATTGTTATTATTACAATAATTATAAATTCATTAATTTGTATATCAAAAACATATTGAAGACCACCATTAATTTGTGACGCTCCAAGTCCAAGAGATGTTGCTATACCAATAACTGTTGTAAGAATTGCAATAATATCAATTGATGCTGATAGTATTTTATTATTTTCAACTTTAGTTCCAAGGAGTGAGCTAACTCTAAAAGCCTTATTGTTATTGTAAGAAGCAAAGGCAAAACATAATCCCAAGGCTGCATAAATCGCCCAGCCATGAAGACCCCAATGGAGGTTAGTTAAACTTAGTGCCTTACCTGCATTATAGGAAAGATCTCCAGGTATCATTTCTGGATAGTCATTAAGATTCCCTATAGGTTCTGCAACTCCATAAAATAATAAACCAATACCTAATCCTGCGCTAAAAAGCATAGCTATCCAATTAGTGTAGGTGTAAGCAGGCAAGGCGTTAGCTCCACCTAGCCTTATTTCGCTATACCTTGTAAAGGTTAGATAAATTGTAAAAATTAAAAAACCATTAGCTACTAAAATAATAAACCAACCCAGGTATTCAGACAGAAGAAGTTGTGTTTGTGCAAATAGTGCTGCAGAGGCTGGCTGATTGAAATAAACCAATCCAGTTATCAGTGTTAGTAAAAAAACAGACGAAAGAAACCTAGGTTTATTAATATTATTCATAGTTTAATTTTTATATTTTTAGATATTTAACATTTAGTGAAACATAAAAAATTTTATTTTTCTATATGAGCTCTATAGACTACTTTAATAATTATGCATTTTGGTTATATATAAAGAACAAAATTGCATATTCAAATAAGACATAATTTGCATACCTAACTCAAACTGTTATGATAGACCCAAGACCATTTTACTGAAATTGCTGGTCTATAAACAAAGCTAAACTTCTCTGATAACATTAGGGGTTTATCTTTTTTTATTTAGCAATTTAAATAAATAAATAAAGGAATAATTTGTTATGTTAAATTACAAGAAGATACAAACAAAACTACTACCTTCATTATCTGCTTTGGCTTTGCTAAATACCTCTATATATACAGGTGTTTTAAATGGTCAAGATACTGTTGAAGAAATTGTAGTTACCGCAAGGAAGAAGTCTGAAAGCCTTCAAGATGTGCCACTTTCTGTTTCTGCTCTAAGAGAGTCAGATCTAGAAGAAAAGGGCGTTAATGTCTTTGAAGACTACTTATTACAGTTACCAGGTGTTACTGCTGGTGGTTCTGGTCCAGGCCAAAGCACTATCTATATAAGAGGTCTTGCTTCTACCACACCTAATTTAACAACAGCAGGTGTTGCTGGTTTAGCACCTAACGTAGCCTTTTATCTTGATGAGCAACCTTTGGGACAACCAGGAAGGAATTTAGATGTATACGCAGCAGATATGGCTCGTATAGAAGTATTATCAGGCCCTCAGGGAACACTTTTTGGTGCTAGCTCACAGGCTGGTGTTGTAAGAATGATTACTAACAAGCCTGTTATGGGAGAGAGCCTAAGTAGCATCGAAGTAGAATCAAGATTCACTTCAGGTGGAGATGAAGGCAGTAAATTAGAATACATGACTAACGTTCCTTTGGGCGATCGTTCAGCTTTAAGATTTGTAGCATATAGAGATCGTAGAGGTGGATATATAGACCAAGTTGCTGGAACGCTTAATGCAAGTCAATCTGCTAGATTTAGAGCAGCTGGAACTGTTAGAGCTAATGGCGTCCCTGTATCAAACCCTAGAGGTGGATTTCAGCCTAATGCAGATCTTTCAGGTGTTACTCTTAATGACGCAGTAGCAATAGAAAAAGAAAATGCTAACCCTGTAACTTACGAAGGTTTTAGAGCAAGTGTTGCTCATGAAATTAACGATAATTGGAATGCTCTAGCAACTGTTGCTAAGCAAACAATAGATGCTGATGGTGTCTTCTTTGTTGATCCAACATTAGATGACTTAGAGATTCAAAGATATACAGATGACACAATTGAGGATGAGTTTGAAAATATGAGCCTTACTTTAGAAGGGTCAGTTGGAGATCTTGAGGTTGTATATGCTGGTGCTTATACAGACAGAGTAACTGATCAAAATATTGATTACACTGACTACCTATTTGTTGGTCAATACCTTCCTTACTATATTTGTGATTACTATGTAACTTATACATCAAACGCACCTGGCAACGTTCCAACTGGAACATGTGGAGCTCCAAACTTATTGGTTGACTCAACAACAAACACGGAAGTGCAGACTCATGAATTCCGTATTAGCGGCCCAATAAACGACACTATGAGTTTTACAGCTGGTGCATTTTTAAGCGATCTTGAATTAACGGAGTTAAATTTATTTAATTATCCAGGTTCTGTCGGTAATGATATTACATATGCTGCAAACTATGCTTTGACTGATACATCAGTAACAGGATCAATAAATAATGCAAGTCCTGGCTGGTTCTCAGCTGGACCATACAGCGAGCCAGTAATATTCTTCAACGATATTAAAAGAACTGATAAGCAACAAGGATTCTTTGGTGAAATCAGCATGGACGTATCAGAAACATCTGAACTGACTGTAGGTGCCAGATGGTATGACATTGAAGTTGATTTTGAGGGTAGTGCCAATTCATCATTCTATAATGGATTTGGAGCTCCTGATACTCAGCAATTTGGTTCTAATTTATCAGCTCAATACGCACCAGGAAATGCTAATGGGTATCCTGATAAAGCCATAAGTGATGGTGTTATTGGAAAAGTAACTTATTCATGGAATCCATCAGAAGATCGCATGTATTACGTAACATGGTCAGAAGGTTTTAGACCTGGACTATTAAATCGTCCTGTTGGAGCATCTAATTCAGATGGTTCATATGTTGTTAAACCTGAAGTTAAATCTGATGAAGTTACTAACCTTGAGTTTGGTTGGAAAACAGTTCTAAGAGATGGCAAGCTTAGATTTAATGGTAGTGCATTTATGGTTGATGTCTCTGGACTTCAAAGTACTATTTTTGATCCAAGTATTGTTAACTTATTCTTCTCAGATAATGCAGCAGATGCAGAAATAACTGGTCTTGAAGGAGACTTTGTTTATTATACAAATGTTAACGGTCTGGTAGTTTCAGGAGCGTTCTCAATGCTAGATACTGAAATAACAAAAAGCTTAGTTCCAACGCCTGATGTGGTTGTTGGATCTGATCTTGCTTTTGCACCAGGTAGCCAAGCGAACTTAACTGCTAGAAAAGAGTGGGGAATGTCATCAGGTAATACTGGTCATTGGCAACTACAAATGGCTAGGTCTGAAAAGAGTTTTTCAGATATTATGGCCCCAAACAAAGCTATCCAAAGAAGTCATCATTTTGTAAACATGAGATACGGAATGAGTAATGATGAATGGACAGCTGAGTTATATATCGATAACGTAACTGACGAAAGAGCTGAGATTAGTAATACTTTTGTATTCGATAGATCTCGCTTGAGTGTCATTAAGCCAAGAACTCTTGGGCTAAGATATAAGAAAAGCTTTTAATTAAATAAATTAAAAAATAAAAAGGGAGTTTATGCTCCCTTTTTTCTTTTTATAGGATTCTATTTAATAATTTTGTTAAAGTAACTTTAAATGACTGAAAATAAATTTAATATCAAAGATACAATACTTGCTGTAGATATTAATGAAGCTACACAAGCCGTTAAAGAAAATCGTTTTAAAGATGCTATCAAGCTTCTTGAAATAAATTTAATTGAACACCCTGACCATATAGATAGCTTATATCTTGCAGGTGTTTGTTCTAGATATCTTAAAGAGTTTGATGATGCAATAAAATATATTGAATCATTATTAGTGCATGCACCTGACATGGGTCGAGCATATCAAGAGTTAGCTCATATAAATCGAGATATGGGTAATGAAGAAAAATCAATTTCAAATTATAGGCAAGCATGCGAGCTTAACCCTGCGTTAATTTCTTCATGGATGTCTTTGTATGAATATTTTAAAAAGAATAATAATAAGCCTGCATTAGATCATGCTACCGAACAGATAAATAAGCTTAAATCCTTGCCTAATATGTTGCTTTATATTGACCAAGTTATGAATGAGGGCAGGTTAGGTGTGGCAGAATTAAAATGTAGAGAGTTCTTAAAAAAGAATCCGACTCATACTTATGCAATGTCGCAGTTATCAGAAATTGCGAATAGATTGGGTCATTTTGATGATGCAGAGCTTTTGCTTGAAAAAGCAGTTCAATTTAATCCAGATGACGGTGAATTAAGAATGAAATATGCTCTTGTCTTAAGGAAAAAGCAGAAATTTGCGAAGACCATGGAACAAGTTAATATTCTGTGTGATAAGTATCCTGATAATCTTGCTTATCAGGCTCAAAAAGCTAGTGAGATTATGCAAAATGGTCAACATGAAGATGCCATAGACTTATTTGACGATATTCTGAGTAAGAACCCACATAATTTTAGTACCTTTACTTCCAAAGGCCATGCACTTAAGACTCTTGGTAAAACTGATGATGCAATTGAAAGCTATCAATCTGCTTATAAAATTAGACCTGATCATGGTGAGGCTTTCTTTTCGCTAGCTAATTTGAAAACCTATTCCTTTTCGAATCCAGAGTTAATGAATATGAAAGAACAAATAAAAAGGGTTGACCTTTCATTAAGGGATAAAGCATATTTTCATTTTGCTTTAGCTCAAGGTTATGAATCCAATAAACAATATGATGAAGCTTTTTTCCATCTAAAAAATGGTAATCAAATCAAAAGAGATCAGAGTAAATACTCTATCGAACGAATGGATAATGAACTTCAAGCTCAAATAGATGTATGTAATGACGAATTCTTTAAAAACTTAGACATTGGAGGCAATGACACTAAAGATCCTATTTTTATATTAGGGCTACCTAGAGCTGGATCAACTTTAATAGAACAAATCTTAGCATCTCATTCTATGATTGATGGAACACTCGAGTTGCCAAATATTTTATCTCTTGCTCAGAGTTTAAGAGGTGGTGATATTTACGGAAAATTAGGTAATTACCCAAAAAGCATGGGCTCTTTATCATCAGATCAAAGAATTGATATGGGTAGAAAATTTATTGAAGACACTCAAATGCACAGAGGTAGTGCTCCAATGTTCACAGACAAGATGCCTAATAATTTTAGACATATTGGGCTAATTCATCTCATTATGCCTAACGCAAAAATTATAGACGCAAGAAGATATCCTCTTGATTGTTGTTTTAGTATGTTCAAGCAACTATTTGCGCAAGGCCAAGAATTTACATACGGCCTAGAAGAAGCTGCAAGTTACTATAATAGCTATATAAAGCTTATGAATCATTGGGATAGTGTTTTACCCAACAAAGTTTTAAGGGTTAATAATGAAGATGTTATTAATGATTTAGATGGACAGGTTAGAAGGATATTGGATTATATCGAAGTTCCTTTTGAAGAATCATGTATTTCTTTTCATGAGACAGACAGATCAGTAAGAACTGCTAGTTCAGAGCAGGTTAGACAACCAATAAATAAAAAAGGAATGGGTAGATGGAAGCCCTATGCCAAGCACCTAAAGCCGTTTGTAGATACATTAGATACAGATCTTCTTCTTCCTGAGGATATAGCACTTATTAAGTCTTAGTTTCGTTAACATTGAATATATTTAGAAAATCAGTAGTATTATAAGTAATCTAATAGGGAGATTATTATGATAGATTTGATTATATGTGTGGGTATGTTCTATATCCTTCATTTATTTTTTAAGATGAGCTTTTCTTTGCACAAGGTTCCTTTTGTTCAGTGGACTTATACAGATGGAGATACTTCAAATTTAACAGCTCTATCCTCAAGAATGGTTCTTGCATCTGACAATTTAAGACAATCGCTACCAGTTTTTCTAGTGTTTGCTATCTTGTCCGTTATACAGGATGTAGATAATTTAATGTTAGCTCAAACTTGGTTTGGCCTCAGGGTTGTTTATCTTTTGGGTGCAGTTCTAGATCTTTACAGGTTTAAAATGGTCCGACCAGTTATATGGTTGCCATCTGTTATTGTGCTAGTTTGTATGGGATGCAATTTATATTCTTAATTCTTTAATAGCAGGGCTTTAATAGGTTCTGCTATTGTTTTAAAAACTTTCTTTCTGAACGAGCTGTTCCTCTGTGTACACAGCTTAAATTACTTGTATTTGAATCAATCAAAGTAATAATTTCATGATCAAACATGCAGTATGTTTGGATTATATCCGTAATATATATTTTACTAACGGGCATTTCTAGAAAACTAGTGACTGATAAAATGTCATACTGGCTGCACTGGTTGATCTTATTAAGAGCATCTTTGTAGGCATCTTCGGTTGATTGAAGTCTTTTTGTTAAAAGAATAGAACATTTTGTATCAAATTCTGCGTATAGATTAAATGTTAAAAAAAGAATGGATAATTTAAGATAAGATTTCATATAACAATTTTAGCATCTTATATTTTGATTGAATATTTTTTAAAAGGGCATTAATGTTAAAAGTAATTTATTAAGAGTTGAGGTATTGGTGTCTAATTCAAATGATTTTGGTTTTGGAACGCAGATAAGAAAAAGCCCTTTTTTTGATGCAACTGTAAAGTGGGGCGCAAAAGATTTCTCTGTATACAATCATATGTATATTCCTAGAGATTTTGGAAATCCAGAAGAAAATTTTTGGAGCCTAATAAATGATGCCATTCTTTGTGATGTAGCCGTTGAGAGACAAGTTCAGATAAAAGGACCAGATGCATCAAAGTTTGTTCAAATGATGACACCTCGTGATTTATCACAAATGAAAATAGGTCAATGTAAATATGTTATTTTGATCAATCAAAAAGGCGGCGTTCTAAATGACCCGATTTTATTAAAAGTAGAAGAGGAGTGTTATTGGTTTTCACTTGCAGATAGTGATGTTTTATTTTGGGCTCAAGGCTTAGCAGTAAACTCTAAATATGATGTTGAAATATCAGAACCTGATGTTTCTCCTCTGCAACTCCAAGGGCCAAAATCTAGAGATATCATGGTTAAAGTTTTTGGTAATAAAATTTTAGATCTTAAATATTATTGGTTTAATAGGTTTACCTTAAATGGAATCGATTTAGTCATATCAAGGACTGGTTGGTCTAGTGAGCTTGGCTATGAGATATTTTTATTAAATTCTAGTCAAGGTAATGATCTTTATAATCATCTTATGAAGGTAGGCGAACCAATGGGGCTAAAGCCTGGACATACCTCTACGATTAGAAGAATCGAAGGTGGGATGCTCTCTTATCATGCTGATATGACAATTAATACAAATCCTCTTGAGCTTGGTTTAGATAAGTTTATAGATTTAGATAAAGGTTTTGATTTTGTCGGTAAAGATGCATTAATTAGTATCTTGGACAAAGGCATTAAAAGAAAACAGGTTGGAATTATCATTGATGATGATCCAATGCCTGGCCCAAATACTAGATTTTGGAACATATATGTAAACGATAGTCTTGTTGGTAAAGTTACTTCAGCTGTTTATTCACCAAGGCTAGATAAAAATATAGCTCTTGGCATGGTACAAATAGATTATTCAAATATTGGTCAAGAATTAAGCATTGATAATGGCATAAAAAAATTACATGCAGTCATTACTGAAAAGCCATTTTATGACCCTAACAAGAGCTTAACTAAGGCTTAACAGTAGGTATTGAGGTATTTTCTATTGAAAAATTATACTAAAAAAAATATCAAAAAAGTTTGGTCTATAGGGGACTCAAAGAAAGATAGAAAGGGTAGGCTTATATATTTTAATGGCTATTCTAAGGACTCAGATGCTAAAGGTAATCCATTCGAGCTATGGCAGCCAGAACCTATTTTAAATAAATAATTAGATACTTTATAAATAAAAAGGGAGCTATTGCTCCCTTTTTTAAGAATCAAATCTGAGCTATTTGTTCAACGATCTCATGGTGAGTTTTGCTAATTGTGACATATGGACTTCGTCTGGCCCATCTGCAATCCTGCAAAATCTACTTGTGGTAAAAAAATGTCCAAGAGGTGTGTCTTGGCTAACTCCCATTCCACCAAAGATTTGTATTGCTCTACTTGAAACATCTTCACACATTTTTGGAGCAACAATTTTAAGCATAGATATATAGTCTCTTGCCGCATCTATTCCATGCTCATCCATTTTCTCTGCTGCAGCCATTACTAAAAGCCTGCATTGCTCAATATCACACCTACTCCTAGCTATCTCATGCTGAACACTTGTTTTTTTACTCAATTCCTCACCAAAGGCTACTCTGCTTTGTGCTCTTTCACACATTAATTCTAAGCTCCTCTGCGCCATTCCAACAAACATCATGGCATATTGGAAACGTCCTGGTCCCAATCTGCCTTGAGCTATCTCAAAGCCTCGTCCTTCTCCTAAAATTAGATTTGAAACAGGTACTCTCACATTTTTAAAAACCACGTCTCCTTCGCCTCCAGGTGAATGGTATTCACCTAGAACTCTTAATGATCTAACAATTTCTACACCAGGTGTATCAGTTGGGACTAAGATTGTAGAGTGTTGAGTATGTCGTGAATTCCCGGGATTAGATTTTCCCATTACCAGCATCAATTTACATTTTGGGGTAATAACATTAGTAGTCCACCATTTCCTTCCATTAAGAACATACTCGTCACCATCTCTTAGAATTTCTAATTCCATATTTGTTGCATCTGAGGAAGCAACATCTGGTTCTGTCATTGCATATGCAGATCTAATTTCGCCAGCTAGCAGAGGATCTAGCCATTCTTTTTGTTGTTCGGGTGTTCCATATTTTGCTAGAACTTCCATATTACCTCTATCTGGGGCATTACAATTAAAAATCTGTTGACTCCATGGTGCTCTAGACATTGTTTCAAATAATAAAGCTATCTCTACATTGGTAAGGCCGGGACTCCATGGTGTGTATTCTTTTGGTAAGAATAAATTCCAAAGGTTTTGTTTTTTTGCTTCATTTTTTAAACCCTCATACCAATCTGGATATTGCCAAAGATTATCTTGATTAGACGTAAATTCATCGTAGTCTTTTTCATGAGGGTAAATATATTGCTCCATGAAAACTTCTAGTTTTGCATTGAGCTCTATTGCCTGATCGCTAATTTTATAATTCATAATATTTCTCTATTTTATAAAAACTATATTACATGATACTTAATTTGTATCTATAAGCATTTGCAAATAACAGAATATTAAAAATGCTCATGAATAATTCAATATGATTCAAAATAGAACTAGTTCATAATATTTTCATGAATATATGGAATGACCTTAGCTGGGTTGAATCTTTGAGAAGCCCTTTATTAACTCCTTTTTTTGAGGCAATAACCTTAATGGGTTATCCAGTATTTTTAATACTATTTATATCTTTTGGATATTTCTATTGGTCACCATCAAGATTTACTCGTGTAGCAATGATGTTATTTATTTCAGGACTAATAAACAGTTTTTTAAAAGACTATTTTCAAGATCCCAGACCTGCAATTGAATTCATGCTTGATCCAAAAGTTGGAACCTCATACGGCCTTCCAAGTGGACATGCGCAAATAGCTGTTACGCTTTGGGGTTTATTAGCATATGAATTAAAAGATAAATGGGTATCACTGGGGGCTCTAATATTAGTATTAGCAATATGTTTTAGCAGGCTGTATTTGGGGGTTCATGATATACAAGATGTATCATTGGGATTATTGGTAGGGTTATTAATTTTACTAATCTGGCATGTTGTGATTTCTAGTAATTTCTTTAAAAACCTATCGAGATTAAATATTTTGATTTGTATACTAGTATTCCAACTCGTAGCATATGTATTTTACCCAACTCACGATGGTCATGAGATAAGTGTTTGGTTTTTAGGTGCAATGATGGGTTGGTATATAGGATCCTCTAACATTGCCCTTATTAAAAATAAGTTAATAAATCTTTGTTTATCGTTCTTTAGTATTGGGGTTGTATTTTTTGCAATGATAATTTTAACTAATTTAGCTGGTAATTTTTCCTCTACAGGAATAATAGATTTTTTATTCGTTTATATTTTAGGGATTCTTTTTTCCATTATCGTTACATATCTTATTCCTCGATTATGGGTGTTTTTTGGCCTTGCATCAGTCCACAAATCATAATTATGCTCACAGATAAAAATAACGAAGTTATGGCCAAAATCCTTGAGGCTTTAAAAAATAATTCAAACAAAGATATAAATTTAATTAATCATATTAGCGCAAGGTTGAATGATATTAAGGACGAGGGTTTAAAGCTGGAAGAATCATTAAAAATACTTAAAGAAATTAGAGAAAGTTAATTATTTTAAATGTAATATTTTTGGTATATTAAAATCTCATAAATATATTTTTTTAGGAGAATATTTTGAGTCAATGTAAATTATTTTTACTATCTCTTTTAATTACAACATCACACCTGTGTTCCTTTGATAGAGTTTCTGGAGTTGATTTTGCTAGTCGATCTGAAGTTATTGCACAAAACGGCATGGTAGCAACAAGCCACCCTCTAGCAACACAAATAGGATTGGATATCTTAAAAGAGGGCGGAAATGCTATTGATGCTGCTATTGCAGCTAATATTGCATTAGGTCTAATGGAACCAACTGGAAATGGGATTGGTGGAGATTTATTTGTAATTCTATGGGATGAAAAATCACAAAAACTATATGGTTTAAATGCCAGCGGTCCTGCTCCAGAAAAAATAACCATCGATTACTTTAGAGATAACAATCTTTCAAAAATACCATCCTATGGTCCATTACCAGTTACGGTTCCTGGAGTGGTTGATGGGTGGATAAAATTACATGAAAAATTTGGCTCAATTGATTTTAAAGATTTATTTTTACCAACAATTAACTATGCTAGAAATGGATTTCCAATAACTGAAACTATCGCATTTTATTTAAATTCTTCGTCTAAAAGATTTAAATCATATCCAAACTTTAAAGACGTTTACATGCCTAAGAACAAAATATTAGTAAAAGGTGATGTATTTAAAAACCCTTATCTTGCAGATACTCTTGAAGAGATATCCAAGACTAAACGTAAAAGTTTTTATGAAGGAAGTATTGCTAAAGTTATGGCTGATTTTGTGAAAGAACAAGGTGGGTTTTTATCCATTGAAGATCTTTCAAATTATCATGCTGAATGGATTGAACCTGTTTCAACTAACTATAGAGGCTATGACGTATGGGAGCTTCCACCAAACGGTCAAGGCATTGCAGCACTTCAAATTTTAAATGTATTAGAAAATTATGATCTAAAAAAAATGGGGTTATTTAGCAGCGAGTATATTCATCATTTTGTGGAAGCTAAAAAATTGGCTTTTGAGGATAGAGCAAAATACTATGCCGACCCTAATTTTAATGATATTAATATTAATTATTTAATTTCTAAAAAATATGCCAAAAAAAGAATGAAACTCATTGATCCTATAAAAGCAATGAATGTTTTAGATGCAGGAGTTCTAAAGGATGGCGATACTATATATCTAACAACAGCTGATAAATACGGCAATATGGTTTCATTAATACAAAGTAATTATAGAGGTATGGGATCTGGAATGGTTCCACCAAATACAGGATTTATGCTTCAGGATAGGGGAGAGCTTTTTAGCTTAGATGAGAATCATGTGAATGCCTTGAAGGGGGGCAAAAGACCTTTCCATACTATTATTCCTGCCTTCATAACAAAAGATGGCAAACCTTTTGTTAGCTTTGGTGTAATGGGTGGAGGAACTCAGCCTCAAGCTCATGCCCAAATTGTAATTAACTTAATTGATTTTGATTTAAACCTTCAGGCAGCAGGCGACGTATCAAGAATAGTCCATACAGGATCAAGTCAACCTACAGATGAAATTATGGTTGATGGGGGTCAAATAAATCTTGAAAGTGGTTTTGATTTAAAAATACAAAATGATCTAAAAAAATATGGTCATAAAATAGGTGATCAAAAAGGTTTATTTGGTGGCTATCAGGCTATTATGTTAAAAGATGGTGTTTATTATGGCGCTTCTGAATCTAGAAAGGATGGACAAGCAGCAGGGTATTAAATTACCTCTACAATTTAAGTTAAGGGAAAAATAATGAATAATTGGGTTAATTGGGTAATATATGGATGTCTTGCAATATCCTTATTTTTTTACGTTGTTAAGCTTGCCTACAGCTAATATAAAAGAATTAGTAAGGTAATTAAATTATTAGAAATATTTATATACCAAAAAGGCAAGGGTCACAGCCATTCATTAACAGCTAGCTAATAAATGGCTTAGCATCTCTCATTAATTATTTAACAAAAACAGTATGATCTTTGCCTTCATCTACTACTCTTATAACAAGTAAATCAGTGCAAGCATCACCAAGATCTGGTGTATCGCTTTCTCCTCCATGAACCCAATCTGTTCGCTCATACCAATATTCACCTTTTGAATATTGTTTCCATTCACCGGTTGATTTTGATTGTGACACACCATCCAAAACATAAACTAGTGTTCCTGCCGCTGGGTGAAAATGCTTTGGCGTTGATCCTGCATTACATGTTGAACGTTTTTCAACATACAACTCCATACCACCATCTAGGTCAAAAACATCAGAGGATAACAAACCCTCAAATTTTGGTTCCTCATGATTATGAGCTGTAACTCCTAATGTAAATATTAATAATGAAAGCGTTGATAATAAACGCATAATTTTTCTCCATAAAATTAGTTAGATCAAATAGTAGCAAGATATGCATCAATATTAAAAAATTATAATTGCATTAACTTTACTTTTTCTTACTGCAAGACATCTAAAATCAGATTGGCAAAAATAAATTTATATAATTTTTTTTGGTACGGGGTCATTTTCAAAGAATAATAATTGCCTCTTTCTACGTCACATTCAATGTTTCTGGAAGTGTTTCTCGTTCAATAATTAACGAGTGATACCGGGTTGCCGGCATGGGGTTTGGCAAACCAGCAAACACTCCTTCGTTGGAGTGATGAATTGGTGAAGTTTTTCCGTGCAATAACTCGGGCGCACGCACCACGTTTCCGCCATACACCTGACCAATTGCTTGGTGCCCAAGACACACGCCAAACACTGGCACCCGACCTGCAAACTCGCGAATGGCATCGCACAATATTCCTGCGTCTTCTGGGCGACCTGGGCCAGGTGACAACAACACACC
>ERZ767285.212-NODE-212-length-24441-cov-5.840338_pt1 | contig 24441 bp, 21 predicted proteins | sample MGYA00374953_ERZ767285 | MGnify/ENA primary metagenome ERZ767285 (study PRJEB28947, sample SAMN06267186) | marine metagenome | isolation source: Columbia River Estuary | place: USA:Columbia River Estuary, USA | collected 2013-07-23 ...
CGATCGAATCTGGACCATACTTGGAGGCTTTCAAAGCGAGAGGCCTCGAGGTTTGCTTCTTCACAGAGCCTGTTGACCAGTATGTCATGGAGGCACTTCCTGAGTTCAAAGGCAAGAAGCTCGTATCCGCAGATCGTGGCGAAATCGACCTGGAAGACGTTGCTACAGAGGGTGAAGAGCTAGACAGTAAAAAGCGTAAAAATTTAATCAAATTCATTGAAGATGAGCTATCTGAAAGAATCGAGAAGGTTGAAGCTTCCGGCAGACTAATCGACAGTCCTGTAGCAGCTCTCACACCTAAGGACGCGCCGAACGCGCAGATGAGGTCGATGATGCAGGCCATGGGTCAGGATATGCCTTCAACCAAGGCCACTCTGGAGATTAACCCTCGCCACGCCGTAATGCACGGCTTGAGCGATTTGATCGAGGCCGACAAGGAAACCGCGAGTCTTGTGGTGCAGCAACTAGCTGACAATGCATTGCTTGCAGCTGGCTTACTTGATAATCCACACAAGATGACAGCTCGAATGAACGAGTTGATCGGTAAGCTGGTAGCTAAGTAGCTTTAAATACCAGACAAGATAAAAGTCATTGGAAGGCCGTAACTATAGCTTGATCACTGAGATCGGCTGGGTTGCGGTTTTCTCATTTATCTGGAGCTAAGTTGTTGTCGCTCACACGGGCAATGATAAAGTTTGCACCCGAGTACCACATACTCTTGGCTTTAAATAGCCACCCATTAATGCCACTGGTAATCAAGAGGGCTATTTCAGTGAAATCAGGCAAAATGCTGACTTTGGACACATATACAGCCAAAAGCCTATATTACAGGACCCTCACACACAACTTCGCACAATGTATGTAATACGTGGTTATCATAATAGGTTACTGCCTCAAACTATGTATACGGGTATCGCCCAAGTCAGGCTGAGAACCACTGTGCCCTTTAGTAAGCTGGAACGCAGCTTATAACGCTTGTGATATTTACGTACTGCGCACTCAGCCTAAAACTTGATGCGCATACCTAGCCCTGGATACTTCATTCCCCAGTAGATGCCACTGAGCGAGACGTTATCACTAATTGCCTTTGAGACGGTTAAATGAGTATCTGTGCCGCTATATTGGAGCATCATGGTCGCTAGCTCGTGCCTCAGGTGCAGACCGATAAGCGGCCTAACTTTATCTATTTCTTCAATCCAAACCGCACCCACATAAGGAGCTGGAGAGATTCCATAGAACTCAACATCCGGCAACGCTTTGCTGAGTGTGAAGAAATAACTCCGGGACTCAACATCCTCGCCCTGATAATCAAAATCATCTTCAGCCGTGCCAACGACCAGGGCTGGGCGCCAACCAAATGGATCTTCAGAGATTGCACGGTATGTTGCCGTCACCGTTACGCTATCGACAAGCGGCCGGTAATCAACACCTACGCCAAGATCATCGGTAAGCCAGTATTTGAAACTGGTAAATAGCTGCCCAGAATCCCCCTTTTCCGGGATCCACCTGCCACTAAATACGAATCCATAGCTATCTGCTGCGCCACGCACGGTGCCGCCTTCACCTGGTCACATGGGTCATGTGGGGACCTCAGAGACAACGACTACAGGATTTACTTCGTGAGGCTTGCTATCTGATTCAGCATGTAAAAGAGGCGTCAATGACATGCATGAGCCAATAAGAAATGTTTTGAGTATGAAATTCATAAGGCAATTGTTTTTTGATTTGGGTTATGTGCTCAATTGACACACTTAACGACGCGCAATAATTCTAAGAGTAATGGCCTGCTCAATTTATTCCACCAAAAATCAAAAATTAGCAGGTTTTAATATTATAACCAATAATGAGTTGGCAGAATAATTAATTAATACTCATCACCCCATTCCCAGTCTCGAGGATCCTCACTCGAGCCTTTGATGATTTCTGATGGAATGCTTATAAATTCGACATCCTTGGTGGTTTCAGCAACGAGATTAAACCTGACTAAACTGCGACCAACAGCTTCTGTGCTGGTCACAGATACATCCGCCAAAATACTTATATCACCATCTTCCTGAGGATAAACCTTAAGCTTGCCCGGAATCTGAAACACAGCAAACACCTTACCCGGCTCCTTTTCTGAGGGTTCAAATGATATCTGGTAGCCGAGGTGTTCTTCAGGATACCACTCACTTCTTTTGGTCTTACTCGTTAGTACTTTGACCCGGTGCACAAGCATATGCAGGTGTAGCCCCTCCTCGCCCTCCGCTTCGACGCGCCAGATAAAGGGTCCATCCAATGTTGCTGATCCCGCCATATAAATCATAGCTGAGAATCCAAATCCTGATTTACCCCCCATCGGTTTCACTGCGCCAGATACCTTCGCCCCATTGATTTCCACAGCATCACTTTTTTGATAGCTGTGACTCTTGGTAATAATGTGCCCACAAGAAGATAGTAAAAACATGCAACTCAGCGTGAACAAGGCATGGATGACAGGGTTGTTTTTCATAACATTAGATATCTTATAGCATATAAATCTCTGTGAAATCTTTTTATACTGTGGCAGCTAAATTAGACATCCTCACGAGCTATCAATATCAGCTCCCTTGATTCCAGTTAAATTCGCTAAAACTATCAAGCTAGACACAGTCAGTTGTTGACTAATCGAGGAGGAATCATGAGCATCTGCCCATGGACAACCCAATTGCCCTTTTTATCTTATTGGCACTATTCGCTCTTTGGAATCTAGATTTCATCTCCTCCCTTTTCAATCTAAAGGCGCTCCACCCACAGCTTCCTGATGAGTTTAAGGGCGTATATGATGAGGATAAATATGCCAAGTCTCAGCAATACACCCGAGTCTCAGAACGCTACGGCATTGTCACCTCTACCTACAGCCTCACCGTGCTTTTGGTGTTTTGGTTTATCGGCGGATTTGGTTGGCTTGATGTATGGATGAGAGATTTTGGCTGGAGTGAAACTGTCACCGGACTTGCCTTCATCGGCGCTCTCATCATGGGTAACAGTCTTCTATCATTACCCTTCCAGATTTATGATACTTTCGTCATCGAAGAACGTTTTGGTTTTAACAAGACAACACCAAAGACGTTCTTCATTGACCAGATAAAGGGTTTGCTATTAGCCGTTATTTTGGGTGCCCCCCTACTCGCTCTAATCATTTGGATATTCGCTTCGATTGAGAATGCATGGCTTTGGGCATGGCTATCGTTCACAGGATTTCAATTACTGATGACCTACTTAGCCCCGTCCGTCATTCTTCCACTGTTCAATAAATTCCAACCTATGGAAGACGGGGAGCTCAAGTCTAGCATTCAAGAGATGGCGAAAAAATGTGATTTCCCACTCACTGAGATCCACGTCATGGATGGCTCAAAAAGGTCGACAAAATCGAATGCCTTCTTTACCGGATTTGGTAAGCACAAAAAAATCGCGTTATTTGATACCCTGATCGATAACCACAGCAACGAAGAACTGTTAGCCGTCCTCGCTCACGAGGTCGGACATTTCAAAAAGAAGCACATCATTCAACGCATGGCCTTTTCGATTATTCAGACAGCAGCCATCTTTTTCCTTCTCGGTATGGTTACCAACAAAGAAAGCGATTTCGCTCGCGGTCTCTTTGATGCCTTTGGTGTTTCAGACATATCCACTTATGCAGGACTTGTTTTCTTCATGTTGCTGTTTTCCCCAGTCAGCAAGATATTATCCATTGTCGGTAATGTGATGAGCCGAAAGCATGAGTTCGAAGCTGATGCGTATGCTGCAGAAATACAGGAAACACCTGAGCATTTGATCACCGGGCTCAAGAAGCTTTCTGCGGACAACCTATCCAATTTAACCCCTCACCCTTTACCTGTATTTCTTGATTATTCGCACCCGCCGACATTGACGAGAATCAAGGCCCTCAAAGCTCTAAGATAAGCTTATATTTACCAACTCACTTCTCCTATTGAACTCGGGCATGCATATCTATTTTTAATCGGTATTCGCCATTGCACCACTGCTCATTCTTTGGAGAATAAACACAGATCGATATGAATAATCAGGAACTCTCAGATGCTATCAGCCAAACCTGCCAATGGGTCCCTCTCGTTAAAGAAGAGATGGGAAAAGTCCTCGTGGGTCAAACCGAACTCATCGATCGACTTATTGTAGGTCTTTTGTGCAAAGGCCATATCCTCCTCGAAGGTGTGCCGGGGCTTGCGAAGACTCTTGCAATTAAAGCTCTCTCGGGGTGTTTGCACACGGACTTTGCACGTATCCAGTTCACCCCAGATCTCCTGCCCGCAGACCTTGTTGGAACGATGATATACAGCCCCCAAGAAGGCTCATTCTCCGCAAAGCTAGGTCCCATCTTTAGTAACATTATCCTCGCAGACGAGATTAACCGCGCTCCAGCAAAGGTCCAATCAGCTCTCCTCGAGGCGATGCAGGAGCGCCAAGTTACCATTGGTGATACTACGCACCCCCTCCCCGATCCATTTCTGGTTTTAGCCACTCAAAACCCAATTGATCAAGAAGGAACCTATCAGCTACCCGAAGCACAGCTTGACCGATTCCTCATGAAGGTAACTGTCTCATATCCCAGCCAAGAAGAGGAGCTCGTGATACTTGATCGAATGGCAACATCTGAACCTGTCCATGAGACCACTCCTGTTGTTGATATACCCACCATCACAAAAAGCATGAAGCTGGTGAACAGCATCTACATTGATCCTGAAGTGCGTAAGTATATCGTGCAGCTTGTGCAAGCAAGCCGCCAACCAGAGAAGGTTGACAGCTCACTGAAAAACTATATCCGTGTTGGGGCATCACCCAGGGCAACCATCAACCTAGCATTGTCAGCTCGTGCGAATGCATTCACATCAGGAAGATCTTTCGTGACACCTCAAGACATCAAGGATCTCGCTCATGATGTTTTACGACACCGCATCATCCCCAGCTATGAAGCAGAGGCTGAAGATGTAACTACAGATACGATCATTGATCGCATACTCGATCGGGTCCCGGTACCTTAATCTTCGTTCGGATCAGAGCATGGCATCATACATCAGAAATAACCCTCTGAGCAATGCTGCCGATTTCTTTGATGCCTAATTCTACATGATCACCTACTGAGAGGTAGCGTGGAGGGTCCATACCCATACCCACACCTGCAGGTGTTCCGGTAGCTATTATATCCCCTGGCAACAACGTCATGTATGTAGAAATGTAACTCACCAAGTATGGAATGCTAAACATCATATTACCACTCCAGCCATTTTGCCTCTTATCTCCATTGACCTTGGTCCAAAGGCACAAACTGTGAGGATCCTGAAGTTCGTCTGTCGTCAATAAGCATGGACCGAACGGCGCGAAGGTATCCAGACTTTTGCCCTTCACCCATTGGCCGCAGCGTTCTTTCTGCCAAGCTCTCTCACTGTAGTCGCAGATCACTGTGTAACCAGCTACATAGTTCATGGCATCTTGATCAGGCACATTTTTTGCTGTCTGAGAAATCACAACAGCTAACTCCACCTCATAGTCAAGTTTCTGACAGTTAGCAGGGATCACAACATCATCGTAAGGGCCGGAACATGCTGAACTAGCCTTCATGAATAAGACAGGCTCTTCAGGCACACCACCGCCGAACTCCTTGGCGTGATCAACGTAGTTTTTGCCGACACAGATCAATTTCGATGGACGTGCAACAGGGGCCCCCCTTCTGACATCAGCATCTACCAAACTGCCACCAGGGCATCCGTCATTAATCCAGCTGCGCAAAGATTCTAATCCACCAAAGGCAAAAAAACCTTCATCGAAATCTCTAAATTCTGATGACGCATCTACAACGCTACCATCTTCTAAGATAACACCGGGAGATTCTCTGCCCGGATCGCCATGCCTAATGAGTTTCATGAATGTTTTGTATTAGAGTTCAGAAACAAAGAGAGCACGAGCTTCCTCGCCTGTCGGAAAAGCCCCTCCTCGCGGCTTTTTCCATAGCAATTCACCATCCTTGCGAATTTCGAATATTCCCCCGCTACTGGCAATCAATTGCACCCTAGCTTGGGTCACACCTTCTATCTCAGCTGACACACGGCCAGCTTCAGGGCCGTAGTTTCACTGGTCGCAATATTCAATTTCAATCTTCATAACAGGATCGTAATTCTTAGATACATCTTTTGTCACGTATTAACTCACACTTACAAAGGGCTAGAGGGTAAGCATGGCGGCTGTTGGAGATATAGGCATAAGGCAGTGCACTGAGTGATTAGATTGAGTGAGAGTGCTGGGCACAAAAAAGCCCGGCCTCATCGGTTACGATGAAGCCGGGCATAGACCTGGCAACGACCTACTCTCACAGGGCCTATCGCCCCACTACCATCGGCGCAACAGTGTTTCACTTCCGGGTTCGGGATGGGACCGGGTGGTTCCACCATGCTATGGTCACCAGAGGGCGCGTATTATGCGACATGTTTAAATATGAAGCTTAAAAAGCGAACTCTGACTACCTTAGCGGTGTATGCTACGATGTAGAGTTGGTGTTATTGGGTCTTGGTAAAGATAGATGAATGATCTTCATCAGAGATGGGCCAGCATTCGCTGACAACTGTAGAGAGATATTTCCGGTAATGATGAGATATATAATGTGATTTGATTCACTTTGTCTCTTGTCCTTGGTTGACTCGCGTCGCGATGCGACGATATGGCTTAAAAACCAATCAACATATATTTGAATTTCGAATGACTTGCACATCGGACTGCTTATATTCCGATGCATCATTCTGTTCTCGTCGTTTAATTCACTAGGAATTAAATTTCGAAGAAATCAAGCCAGACAGACGATTAGTACTGGTGAGCTACATGCATTACTGCACTTCCACCCCCAGCCTATCAACGTGGTGGTCTTCCACGGTCTTTCAGGGAAAATTAATCTTGAGAACTGCTTGGCGCTTAGATGCTTTCAGCGCTTATCAGTGCCGCACTTAGCTACCCGGCCATGCTCTTGACAGAACAACCGGAGCACCAGAGGTGCGTCAAACCCGGTCCTCTCGTACTAGGGTTTGAACCTCTCAATTTTCCTACGCCCACAGAGGATAGAGGACCGAACTGTCTCGCGACGTTCTGAACCCAGCTCGCGTGCCGCTTTAATGGGCGAACAGCCCAACCCTTGGGACCTGCTCCAGCCCCAGGATGCGACGAGCCGACATCGAGGTGCCAAACCGCGCCGTCGATATGAACTCTTGGGCGCGATCAGCCTGTTATCCCTAAGGTACCTTTTATCCGTTGAGCGACGGCAATTCCACTTTCTACCGCCGGATCACTATGGCCTACTTTCGTATCTGCTCGACTTGTGGGTCTCACAGTTAGGCTGGTTTGTGCCATTACACTCGACACACGGTTGCAGACCGTGCTGAACCAACCTTCGCGCTCCTCCGTTACTCTTTAGGAGGATACCGCCCCAGTAAAACTGACCGGCTGCCACGGTCCCCCGGCCGGGTGACGGCTCGGGGTTAGATTATCCAATGTCAAAGGGTGGTATCTCACTAGCGACTCCAGATGCGCCTAAACGCACCCTTCAAAGTCTCCCACTTATGCTGAGCATTAAAATCGAATAACCAGTAACAGCTTACAGTTAAGGTCTATAGGGTCTTTCCGTCCTTCTGCGGGTAGCCGGCATCTTCACCGGCACTACAATTTCACTGAGCTCCTGGTCGAGACAGTGGTCAACTCGTTGCACGATTCGTGCAGGTCGGAACTTACCCGACAAGGAATTTCGCTACCTTAGGACCGTTATAGTTACGGCCGACATTCACCAGGACTTAGACTCAAAGCTTCGCACTAAAGTGCTAACATCTCATCGTAATCTTTTGGCATTGGTCACGTGTCACATCCTATACATCGGCTTGCGCCTTAGCAGAATGCTGTGTTTTTGCTAAACAGTCGGTTGACCCATTTCACTGCGACCTGTCCGAAGACAGGCACCCCTTCTCCCGAAGTTACGGGGCTATTTTGCCGAGTTCCTTGACCAGGTTTCACTCTTGCGCCTTGGTATACTCTACCCACCCACCTGTGTCGGTTTACGGTACGGGCTGCTTTTAGTCGTGTCGGCTTTTCTTGGCTCACATTCATGCAATACGGTTCGGCACAAGGCCTCCCCTCGGAATTCAATAACCTGGTTGCAATCCAGTAAGCGTCCCCTTCACTTTGCAGGTGCTGAAATATTAATCAGCTTACCATCCCCTACGCCTATCGGCCTCGGGTTAGGTCCCGACTAACCCCGGGACGAAAAACGTTGCCCGGGAAACCTTGGGTTTACGGCGGCCGGGGATTTCACCCGGCTTATCGTTACTCATGTCTACATACTCTCTTGTCATCACTCCACGGTCAGTCGCCTTTCCGCTTCAATGCAGATGACAATGCTCCTCTACCACGCCAGATTCCCGCAGGATTCTGACATCCAGAGCTTCGGTATCATGCTTATCGCCAATCATTTTCGGCGCAGGGTCTCTCGATGAGTAAGCTATTACGCATTTTTTAAATGGTGGCTGCTTCTAAGCCAACATCCTCACTGTCTAAGAAACCCCACCTCCTTTCCACTTAGCATGATTTTGGCACCTTAGCTGCTGATCTGGGCTGTTTCCCTTTCGACAATGAAGCTTATCCCCCACTGTCTCACTGCTGCGCTCTATTGAATGGTATTCGGAGTTTGATAGGGGTTGGTAGGCGGGTATGCCCCCTAGCCCTTTCAGTGCTCTACCCCCACTCATCAACACGCAACGCTGCACCTAAATGCATTTCGAGGAGAACCAGCTATCACGGGGCTTGAATAGCCTTTCACTCCGACCCACAGCTCATCCGAGCGTTTTTCAACACACATCGGTTCGGTCCTCCACGACATTTTACTGTCGCTTCAACCTGGCCATGGGTAGGTCGCCTCCGCTTCGGGTCTAGCGCCTGCAACTAAATCGCCCTATTCGGACTTGCTTTCGCTACGCCTGCGTCCCAGAAGGACTTAAGCTTGCCACAGACACTAACTCGTAGACTCATTAAGCAAAAGGCACGCAATCACCAGGATAAATCCCAGCTCTTACACCTTGTAGGCACATGGTTTCAGGTTCTATTTCACTCCCCTCACAGGGGTACTTTTCACCTTTCCCTCACGGTACTTGTTCACTATCGGTCGCTAGTTAGTATTTAGCCTTACGCAGTGGTCTGCGCAGATTCACACGGGGTTTCACGTGTCCCGTGCTACTCAGGAACTCCCTAGGGCCATTGAGGATTTCGGCTACGGGGATTTCACCCTCTTTGTCGCATCTTTCCAAATGCTTCGCCTATCGTCTCTGGTCCCATATCGGGGTCCTACAACCCCGGGGAATAAATCCCCCGGTTTGGGCTCCTCCGTTTTCGCTCGCCGCTACTCACGGAATCGATTTCTCTTTCTTTTCCTCCGGTTACTGAGATGTTTCACTTCACCGGGTATTGCGTATCCTTGCCTATTTTATTCAGCAAGGAACGATATCATATTAATGATACCAGGTTACCCCATTCGGAAATCGTCGGGTCAGAGCTTGTTTGCAGCTCACCGACGCTTATCGCAGCTTATCACGTCCTTCATCGCCTTCTAGCACCAAGGCATCCACTATGTGCCCTTTAAAGCTTGATTTCTATTTCGAAATTCAGCTTTGTTATCATCGTTATATTTCAAACGACGGTAACGAAATTTATTGCCATAAATTTTTGGTTCTTTCTTTCTCGGCGTCTTGCGACGCCTAGATCGTTAGTTTGTTTGTTAATCAGGGTCAATAATTCAGATACTTGCGTATCATCACTACTAACCTTGGTTGGTTTTGTATCAGCACGAAGCTGATACAGTTGGTTGGTTTCGAGTATTTCCAAGGACTGCAAGACAAAGCTCATAATCAAATTGTATTATATATTCATTTAGAACTTCCAATAGCACTTACGCACCACTGGAGATCTATACAGAACAGGAAATATCAATTATTTCAGACTTTCACCACCGAAGTGGTGAGGCTCGCCCAAAATAATTTCTCTACAGATGTCAAAGAACACAATGTTTGCTCTCTCGTTAAAATATGTATGAAACATTTACTCCAGCAATTAGAAAATGGTGGGCCAGGCAAGACTTGAACTTGCGACCCCGCGCTTATCAAGCGCGTGCTCTAACCAACTGAGCTACAGGCCCATAATAAAAAAGCTTACGCTTCCTTGCGGTTGCCCGCAGAAAGTTGGTGGAGGTAACCGGATTCGAACCGATGACATCCTGCTTGCAAAGCAGGCGCTCTACCAACTGAGCTATACCCCCTTTCCAGAGGATGGTTGTTTCATAGAAGATTCCAGATTGAATTGTGCGCTGCGGCCTCGTTAAAAACGTAGCGCGCTTAATATAATTAATAAGTCGTGAAATACTTTCGCATTTTCACTTAGACACCATGACGAAACTTAATTGCTTCATTTTAGGCGTCGACCTTCGACAGTGACTGTGTGAACAGTTTGTCAATTACTCCATAGAAAGGAGATGATCCAGCCGCAGGTTCCCCTACGGCTACCTTGTTACGACTTCATCCCAGTTACCAACTACACCTTAGGACCTTGCTTCTATAAATAGTTAGCGCAGATACTTCGGGTGCGATCGGCTTCCATGATGTGACGGGCGGTGTGTACAAGACCCGGGAACGTATTCACGGCACCGTAGCTGATGTGCCATTACTAGCGATTCCAACTTCATGGAGGCGAGTTGCAGCCTCCAATCCGAACTGGGCCCAGTTTTGCAGATTTCCTCCACCTCGCGGTCTCGGTTCTCATTGTACTGGGCATTGTAGTACGTGTGCAGCCCTAGGCGTAAGGGCCATACTGACCTGACGTCATCCCCACCTTCCTCCCAGTTGACCTGGGCAGTCTGAATAGAGTCCCCACCATTACGTGCTGGCAACTATTCACAGGGGTTGCGCTCGTTGCTGGACTTAACCAAACATCTCACGACACGAGCTGACGACGGCCATGCAGCACCTGTGTAAGGTCCCCGAAGGGTCACACGCTTTCGCGTGCTTAGCAATACATGTCAAGCCTAGGTAAGGTTCTTCGCGTTGCATCGAATTAAGCCACATACTCCACCGCTTGTGCGGGTCCCCGTCAATTTCTTTGAGTTTTAGTCTTGCGACCGTACTCCCCAGGCGGCGCGCTTAACGCGTTAGCTCCGGCACAGAAGGGGTCGAGTCCTCCTACACCAAGCGCGCACCGTTTACTGCCAGGACTACAGGGGTATCTAATCCCTTTCGCTACCCTGGCCTTCGTACCTCAGCGTCAGTAAATGTCCAGCAGGCTGCCTTCGCCATTGGTCTTCCTCTCGATATCCACGCATTTCACTGCTACACCGAGAATTCCACCTGCCCCTCCATTACTCAAGTCTAGCAGTATCGGATGCAGTTCCGGAGTTGAGCTCCGGGATTTCACACCTGACTTACCAAACCGCCTACGTACTCTTTACGCCCAGTGATTCCGAATAACGCTCGGGACCTTCGTATTACCGCGGCTGCTGGCACGAAGTTAGCCGTCCCTTCCTCTTATGATACTATCAAACATACATGGTATTAACACATATGCCTTACTCTCATATGACAGGAGTTTACGACCCTAGGGCCTTCATCCTCCACGCGGCGTTGCACCATCAGGGTTGCCCCCATTGTGAATGATTCTCGACTGCTGCCACCCGTAGGTGTCTGGACCGTGTCTCAGTTCCAGTGTTGCTGATCGTCCTCTCAGACCAGCTACCCGTCGTAGCCTTGGTGAGCTATTACCTCACCAACAAGCTGATAGGCCGCGAGCCCATCTCGAAGCGATACCCGAAGGCACCTTTGACCCGTAGGCCACATGCGGTATTAATCTCCCTTTCGGAAGGCTATCCCCCACTTCGAGGCAGGTTGCTCACGTGTTACTAACCCGTCCGCCACTAGAAAACATCTTAGTAAACTAATCAGTTTTCTCGTTCGACTTGCATGTCTTATCCACGCCGCCAGCGTTCATTCTGAGCCAGAATCAAACTCTCCGTATAAATGCCATCTTACGATGGACTTTTTAAACAGTTATAGGCTTTGTATTTTATTCCCCAATTACTTGGGGCGTAGTTACGTTTACCAAATTGACAAGTAGTAGAACTTCAAACCGAAGCTCTTCGTTCTACTTTCTCTGCACGCCAGTTAAAAACTGACACACAGCGCACAATTCAATCTTTCCTCTTCCATCCTGCATATACCGTCCGGATTACACTCCATAATCAACCGTGGTGGTCAAAAACTTCATCATGACATCCGCCTTATAGACAGGACCATACTTTTAAAGATCACTTAACGTGGAGATAAAAAAACCGACCGTTGACGAGCTCTTACGAACATTGTCCCCGATCGACTTGAATGTCTCTCGCGTGCCCTCCAATGGAGCGGCGGGCGGAAACTATCTGAAATCGACGTCACGTCAATACCTTTTGGCATCTTTTTTAACTCTTTTTTCACCCACCTCCACAATCGCCTATTTTAAGGCGAAATAGAGGATAAATCATAGCTGAAATCAGTGGACTGCTGGCGGCGGAGAACTGCCTTCAGCATTGGGATCATCAGGTAAGCGAATAGACTCGACCATGTCGACAACCTCTTGAGGTGGTGCAGGCGTAAAAGAACTCACCAAGAATGCGACCGCAAAGTTGAGTAACATGCCGACACAACCAATCCCCTCAGGAGAAATCCCAAGTAAATATTGTTCTGGCTTACCACCAAGGAACTGGAAGAAGACGATATAGCCAAGCGTGAAACTAATACCTGCTAGCATGCCAGCTATGGCTCCTTCTTTGTTCATTTTCTTAGAGAAAATACCCATCAATAGTGTAGGGAAGAAGGAGGATGCTGCTAGACCGAAAGCGAAAGCAACCGTTTTGGCAATGAAAGCAGAGGGAGGATTGATTCCAAAATAGGCAGCCACTCCAAGAGCCACAAACGACGCGATGCGTGCATAATTAACCTCTTCCTTGTCTGAAAGATCTGGCTTGATGATTTTTTTCATCAAGTCATGTGAGATTGACGTTGATAGGACAAGCAGAAGACCCGCGGCAGTCGATAGAGCGGCGGCGATACATCCGGCCATTAGCAAGGCAATCACCCACTTAGGGAGGCCTGCCATATGAGGGTTCGCCATCACCATGATATCATTACCGAACCAAAGCTCATTCGGGTTGGTCATGTCAGCCTTACTTGCAAGTAGCCTCTCACCATTCTTACCAATGCGCTGTTCTTTCGGCGCGTCATAGGCTGGATACGTTGGCTTGGAGCCAATGAAAGGAGTAGATGTGCCTAACTCAGATTTCCCAGGACCTGAATATTGAATCTTACCATCGTTATTCTTATCAACCCATGCCATTTGGCCTGTTTCCTCGAAGTCTTTAAACCATTCTGGGGTTGCCGCATAGCTGGTGTTGTTGAGCTTCTCAATAAGATTAACTCTAGAGAAGGCTCCGATGGTTGGGGCTGTGAGATAGATAACCGCAATGAAGAGCAGGGTCCAACAAGCAGAAGTCCTTACAGCACGAACATTCTTAACCGTGAAAAATCTAACAATAACATGCGGCAGCCCCGCCGTTCCACACATTAAGGCCATCGTGATACAGAACATATTCATCGTGGATATCTTGCCCGATGTATATTCCCCGAAGCCCAACTCGGTGTTAATGTTGTTGATTTTAGTAAGAAAAGGAATGCTGTCTGCTGTGCCCGCAGTGTAATCACCGATTAGACCCAGCTGAGGGATGAAATTATTGGTCATCGCAATAGCGATGAAGATCGCAGGTATTGTGTAAGCAAATGCCATCACGCAATACTGAGCCACCTGTGTGTAGGTAATGCCCTTCATACCGCCCATGCCTGCATAGACAAAAACAATACCGGCTCCAGTCGCGACTCCTGCAGGAATGCCGATTCCAAAGAGTTGCGAGAAAACAACCCCTACTCCACGCATCTGCCCCATAATATAAGTCATGCAAATAAAGATGGCGCAGAGCACAGCTACGGCCCGCGCTAGCTTTGAGTAATAACGATCACCAATAAAGTCAGGCACCGTCGCTTTACCAAATTTGCGCAAGAAAGGGACCATTAGAACAGTTAGTAGAACAAAGCCTCCCGTCCACCCCATCAAAAATCGCGATGCGTCATAGCCGCTAATCGCGATAGCTCCCGCCATGGAAATGAAGGTCGCAGCACTCATCCAGTCGGCGGCAGTAGCCATACCATTGGCCAAAGGTGAGACACCACCACCAGCGGTGTAATACTCCTTAGTAGATCCAGCACGCGATCTTACAGCGATGCCGATATAGAGAATAAAGGACAGTCCGATGAAGATGTAATTCCAGTAATCTTGGCTCATAGAATAATTATTTTTTAGATGTGAAACCTTCTTCGCCCTCTAGCTTATTCATCATGTGTTTGTAGACATATAAAATAATCACAAAGCAGATGATTGAACCTTGCTGAGCCATCCAGAAACCAAGAGGCGCATTCCCAACCTTTGGTAGAGACTCATCCAACCAGTCACGAAATAGAATACCGGCCCCCAAGCTGACAACAAACCAAACCCCAAGTAGAATCATGACCAATGTAATGTTTTTTCGCCAATATCGACGACAGTGTAGTTCGGATGGTTGTTCGCTCATAAGAAAAAGTATTTTGGTTTTATAGTGGGTGGCGGAGAGGATGCAAACCGAGAATCAAAAAATAGGCATTATTTTTGATAAGCTGTCTAGAGCTTGAGTTGACAAAAGGCAGGTCTCATGTGATCAATTCGCCATGCAGACTGAGATTATCACCAACCGCGAAGTGAATGCCGTTCAGATACCAAGCGGAGATCCCTTTGTTCTACCTGCCGGCACAGCTGTTATCATTACTCAAACACTCGGCGGTTCTTATACTGTGGCTACCCAGTCTGGCTTAGCTCGCATCCCATCAGAGGATGCAGACGCACTGGGCATAGACCCCTCGGAAACCAGCTCAACCGAGCCCGGCGGTGACGCACTGCCTTCAGATGCGAGCAAAGAAGACCATATTTGGAATCAGCTGAAGCAAGTTTTCGACCCAGAGATACCGGTTGACATCGTCAATCTCGGGCTCGTTTATGATTGTTCCCTTGAGGAAAAAGATGGCAAGACGGTGGCAAATGTAAAAATGACTCTAACGGCGCCTGGCTGCGGCATGGGGCCCGTCATAGCAGCTGACGCACAAGCTCGCATCATGACTATTGAAGGTGTCGAAGATGCACATGTAGATCTTGTATGGGACCCACCATGGAATCAGGACATGATTTCCGAAGAGGGTAAGATGAAACTAGGAATGGTGTAATTTTCACCATTCCTGATGTAATCATCCCAAGTGCTTTGTAGAGAGGCGTCTTGGAAGCGCATGCCATGGAATTATTTCCTGGCCATACCATGTAGTGCACTCGCAGATTAAGGAGAAATTTTCGAGTATATAACTCGAATACAAATGGCAGTCCCATAAATCCTATGATCTTCGAAGGTTACGTGAACGTGATTCCATTTAAATAAAGCATTTAAAACGTCGCGCACCTGCGAGTAGGCTGAAATTGTGACTAGAAAAAACCACAATGATATCATTTGATCAGCTGGCTCTTGATATTACCAATACGCCTATCGCCAATCTAATGGATCAACCATGTAGTAGCCTTTGAGCTGTTCATAAACCTGCGGATAATGTTCGGCTAGCTGCTTGGGTTTTTCGTAGAAAGTCTCAGTCGCGACCGCAAAAAATTCAGCTGGGTTTTTGCCGCCATAAGGATCAATCACCGTGCGGCGCCCCTTATCGAGCCTCCCCTGGAAATGCTCAAAGGCCTTGCCGAAAACCACGGACCATTGCCGGTAGGAACCTACACCTGTAAGTTCAGGCACTCCATCAGCTGCACCGTCGGCCTGATCGAGCTGGTGTGCAAATTCGTGCAGGCTCACATGACTTCCGTCTTCTTCGTTACGCCCACCTGCTATGACACTTTCCCATGCAAGAATGACACTACCAGAACTCCAGCTCTCTCCCAGACGAACATGGTCATCACCGTGTTCATTTTTTGCTTTGTAGGCTGAAGGATAGATTAAAATGCTGCGTAACTTGCGATAAAAATCATGCTTACGGTTCACTAACAGAAGGCAGGCCTGCGCGGCAACAACATACTGCATATGCTCAGTCACCTCTTCCATGCCACCACATGCCTCAAAAGACTTTTCGTCTATAAAGACATGCATTAGACCCTCAAGTTCATCACGGATTGACTCTGGCAGCCTCGCAAAAATTGAAAAGTCCCTAACCACTAACTGGCGTTGCTCTTGAGTTAAACGCCGCTTCATCGAAGCGCGCCTCCGTGCACGCATTATCGCAGCCTGTGCAATGAAGCCAGCGATAATCAACACCACCACCGAAACGATCAAATAGATACCTGTCATTGGCTGCGTGCGTTCCAGGCGAGCATCTCATCATACTTCAATCCGTTGCCGCCAAAGATATCTAGTGCACTACCTACCGTAACATCCACGTTCCCCTCACTTCGATCAGAGACGAGCTCCAGGTCTCCCATGTTTGCAACGCCTCCAGCATAGGTCATTGGGACGCCCCCCCAAGCGCCGAGTAAGCTAACCAGGTCAGCATCAATACCGCCACATAGCCCTTCCACATCGGCCGCGTGGACCAAGTATTCCGAACACCACTCAGCCAGAGTTTCTAGAGTAGCGTGTGTGACATCTATATTAGTTAACGTCTGCCAGCGGTTCATCGCTACCGTCCAGCCTGATTTTGCACGGCGACAACTTAAATCAACGACTATATTCTCACGACCCACTTCTCTAGCCAACTCTCGCAGTCGATCTTCACGGAATTGACCATCATCGTCAAAAAGCCAAGAAGTTACAATGATTTGAGATGCCCCAGCCTCCAACCATTCAACAGCATTATTAATGCTAATCCCTCCACCTAGCTGCATGCCTCCGGGCCATGCCTGCAAAGCATCACGTGCAGCCTCTACATTGCCGGCACCCAACTGTATGACGTGACCTCCTCTGAGTTCATCGTTTCGGTAAAGATCCGCAAACCATGCTGGGGCTCGGTCTGAGACAAAGTTTTCAGTTGGAGGTGCGCCCGTATCACTGAGCGTAGCTCCGACGATTTGTTTGACCTGACCATCATGAAGGTCAATGCAGGGGCGAAAACGAGTCATATCTTTACTTATCCCTCTTCTTCCTCTTCTGCAAGCGCCTCCGCAAGTAACTTGTTATATTCCTCGCGAGGAACCTCAATACCACCAAACTGCCTCAAATGATCTGTCATCCACTGGGTATCGAGCAGGACAAAATCATGATCTCTTAGCCAATCAACAAGAAATGTCAGCGCCACCTTACTTGCGTCCGTTTTCTTTGAAAACATGCTCTCCCCGAAAAATGCTTTACCAATAGCAACTCCATAGAGCCCACCTTGCAGGCCATCTTCATCCCAGGATTCAAAAGAGTGACAATAACCAAGCTCATGCAAGTGGCTGTAGCTACTTCTGATGACTTCATCGATCCACGTTTCGTCTCTTTCACCGCAATTGGCGATAACCTGGTCAAATGCTGTATTCATCTTCACCTCGTATAGATCCTTGCGAAGTGTTCGCTGAAGGCCATGAGGTATGTGGAAACGTTTATCTAGCGGGATCAAGCCACGCATTAGAGGCGCAAACCATAAAATCTCTCCCTCATCTGCCATAGGGAACACGCCTTCGGTATAAGCTCCTAATAAAACGTGAGGCGGTATTCTTTCCATTGATATGTATACCTATTATTCAGAGTTACGCTCAGTCATAGCATCCAGAATGGCCCCCGCTTCCAGCTCATCACTATCAGCGACTGCTAACCTGACACCATTAAGCAAAGTCAGATGCGGCGCTATTGAACCGAGGTATTCATCCAGAATAGTGGCGTTAATGCCGTAACTGGCTAACTCTAGTTTAGCTAGCTCAGCCTGCATCAATATTGTGTATTTACGCAAAATAACCATCACACAGAAAATGAACTGTGCCGCCGAGCCTTGCAACATAGAAATCCATTTCGGCCGAGAGCTTGCAAATAATGCTTAAACTATGGGAAATCCTGCTTGACTCAACGCCTCGATCCCCCTATCTCATGCCCCCCGCAGAGCAATCTGCACATCAACAACTACCTTTCTTATGGCCACTACAGAAGTTATTCTACGCGAAAAAATTAACAGCCTCGGTTCAGAAGCTGACGTTGTCACCGTTAAGGCTGGCTACGCACGCAATTTCCTTATCCCTGAAGGCAAAGCTTTCGAAGCAAACAAGTCGAACCTAAAGCACCTCGAATCCCTCAACGCAAAGCGTGTTCAGCGTGAAGCTGAGGAGCTCGAAAATGCTAACGCTCTTGTTTCCAAAATCGGCAAACTCAAATTGGACTTCACTTTGGAATCCGGTCAAGGCGGCAAGGCATTCGGCTCAATTACCACCATCGACATCCATAAGGAGCTTGCTGACAAAGGTATCGATGTCGATCGTCATGCGATACAACTCAGCGGCCCTATCAAAACTTCGGGTAAACAGAACATCGAGATCAAACTTCACTCTGAAGTTACAGCGAATCTAAAAATCAACGTCAAAGTTGATGGTGCAGATGCGGCAGAGGCCAAATAGGCTCCCTCTAGTAATGTCACATCGTGACAAGGCGCCTAAATCGTCTTAACACTCCGACAATTTCCCAAGCCCTCGTCAATACTAGACGGGGGCTTCTTTATGTCAGCGATTGATTAACTCTAATGAGTCAATCCACCTATCGAGTGCGCGGAAAAGGCATTCGCTTCCCTCGCCACTGAAAGGCTCGTGCCTCAGTGCCTCTATCTCCTCATAGTGTTTAGAAATACAGGGGGTTTTATCGAAAAAACTCTTCGTAAGCTCAGCTGGGCAAACCCAGTCCTGCTTGCCTTGCGTACAAAGCAGAGCTACGTCTGCTGGTATATCATCCACATTTTCATGAATCAGATTGGAAAAATCAAGCAAAGCTGTCCCCCAACCCAGAGATACACGATTGTGCCAAGATTCATGCTTCGTAATACATGCGCTATTAAGTGTGGTATCATTAGCCGAATCTTCATCTGCTTTCGCTGAGAAGTTTTCTGGTTTTACATGTGTTGAAAAAGTTAAATGAGGAACTATCCGCGCAAGTAGCCGTGCCATACGCAGAAAGGCTGGCCGTCGCCCCCTGCTAGGATCCACTAAAGGTGATGACAACCATGCGAAACTCGGCGAAGGCAATTCCCCCTGCCCCGCAAGCACAAGATGCCTGGCAGCCAGCAAGCCCCCCATCGAGTGTCCCATCACCCCGTATGGCAAATCCCCACTACGAGTGAAATACTGCAGCACATTATCAATGACTGCATCAAGCAGCTTTGCATCACCACAATGGCCCCTGACCCCTGGACTATGTCCATGACCAGGAAGGTCGGTGATAATACAACGTATACCCCTATTTACAAACGGGTGTAATACATCGAGATAGCGTTCCGCATAATCACCTTGGCCGTGATAAAAAATAGCCTGTGCGCACACCTCCACATCATCAGCTGGGTGAATGATAAGCTGATGAAGTGCGTGTCCTCCAATTTCAGTACGCAGAAACTCTTCCCTCATTACTTTAAGGTTGTTGCCAACTTTTTGAAAAGTGCCGCATCTTCATCACGCTTCACCGCCGTTAAGCTATGCTGGATTTCCGTGATATATCGCAGCAGAACAAAACCTAAATCTCCGCTGTCAGTGACCGCAGATTTAGCCCTTTCTGATATCTCAGGATGTAGTCGCAAAAGTGCATCAGCGTCAAACTTGCGACCTCCATGAAAGCAATCAATCAAATGAGTTGTCCCAGCAATTTGAATACGCGCTAAAAAATGCCCAGGATAATTACATCCATCTACTTGGCAACCAAGACGACGCCCCAGCAACATAAAGAGACATGCCAGACTCGTGGGGTTGCCTTTGCGCGAATCAATCACATGACAGATATCATAATTCTCAAGAGCATCTGCTTGCTGGGAATCTCCTTTAAATCGCCCAGTTTTAAATAACCAGCGCCGGAGGTCATTAGCACTCGGAGCTACGAGATCTTGCTCTATCTCATCAGATAAAAGATCCAAGCTATCTGATAGAGATGGCCGCAGAGTCACCCCGTCATGCATGAAATCGCATATCTGCCTGAGGTAATTTTCGAAGCTCTCCCAGTCGTCGTCAAGCGACTCCATACCAGATGTCGGCACCACCCACTCTTCTCTCAGAGTCTCTCTTCTCCCTGGCTGAAGTAAGCGCGAAAGCCGTTTCCTGCCCTCAGTATTAATGTTGATACCAAGGGCCGCTAAATCATGACTAATATCTCCACTAAGTTCTGAAATCCGTTCCTTAACAATGGGACGGACTGCGGGGTCTTCATCGTCGAGCAAGCGAATTAAATATGGCAGATCCTCAAACGCATCATCATTAACGTTTTCTGAATGTCGATCTACTTTGGGCATGCCAGATATTAACCTATATTAGGATTCTTCTCCAATCATAATCGACATCAAAAAAAGCTCCCACAGAACAAGTCTGCGAGAGCTTTTCCAACCCTATGTATGAAACAAAATTTTTTACTGTTCTTCTATGTCATCCTTACCCCTACCCGGCTGAGGCTTAACCTCAAACCTGAACCCGTTTTTCATATTTTTGAAGAAATCTATATTATCAATCCGACCGCGCACATCGTCAGGCACAGCCGCCTTGTCTTTGGGAGTTTCATAAGGACCTTCGTAGAGGACCTCCCCCAACTTATTCTTAACGATGACTTCGTGGTAGCCATTGGAAACTTTAATAGTCACTGAGCCCTCGTCATCCATCACAGTCATCGAAGATTGTGCATCAAAGTTTAATAATGGGGCATCACCATCAGGCACTGGAGCTTCGTCGGCAAGGCGGTTGGGTTGAACATGTTGATCAGGGCCTAGCAACTTTTTCATGTCGAAATGAATAGCCCCATCATGCTCAAGTTGTTTGCTTAGCTCCTCAAGCCTACGCTTCATAAGCTCCCTCATGCGATCATGGTCAGCCTTCGGTAAATCTCCAAGCCCCTGCCATAAAGGATTGTTTTCTTGATTTTGGCGTGGTGCCCCTTGGCGATCGAAGGCTACCTTGCGTTCAGCCAAAACTATTTTTCTCTTAAGTAGCTCACCACTTTGCACAAATTTCACTTCTACTTCTTCGCCTGGCTTTTTGGCCCTGACTGCATCTCTAAGAGTTTCAAAATCACCAATCTTCTGCCTATCAAACTCTACGAGTATGTCATGTTGTTTGATACCGACAATATCGGCTGGGGCACCTTCCAATACATGGTGAATTGCTAAACCAACTCCTTGTTCGAGGCCCAAATGCTTAGCAAGAATTTCAGATACTGGTGCACCACCTAAGCCTACCCAAGCTACACTTTCCTCCTGCGGCTTGTCCGCTAGGAGCCCACCTCTTGGAGCGAATTTCTCAGCCTGACCAGCACCGGCATCATCATGGGTATTAGGATTTTCGATAGCATGTGATGCCAACGAGAACATAGTTACAAGCACAGCAGACAATGCCCCTGACTTGCAAATAGGATAATAATTACTTCTCATTATACTGCTTAGTTTGTGTTTCTCTTGTTTGTATAAATGAACCTAATATACCTTTGGATAAGCTGGAGACCCTTCCTAAAGGGAATGGCGTAGCATGTGAAAATTGTCTATCTTTCATTAATGAACTTTGATCGGAATGACATAACCATCTTTTCTAGGACGACTGAGTATAACATCTCTACCGCAAGGGCTTTTCACTTTCACCTCGTCCATGTAATCCACTTCGACAAACCGGTAAGGGTTTTGCGCATCATCATAAATAATCTTTTCTTTGCTGCTCAGCACTTTGCTAGTCAATACTTCCGGTGCTTGCGTCGCCTGTGGCAAGTTACTCATGCCAATAGATGGTGCCGAGATGCCACGGATGTTCGCAGACGGGCTATTTGATACAGACGGTGTGTAGCTTGCTTGGGGGCTTTGGGCTACGAGCTCGACAGCTCCCTTGGACCCGAAATCTGATACTACTAGTGCAGCTACACCAGCGAGCAACGCTACTGAAGCTGCCGCACTCAGGAAACCAATGCCAAACAACGCCGGCTTGGCTTTTTGACGACGATCATGCTCACTAAAGCCAATAATGTTTTCCTCATGTGTTATGTTTTCGCTCCACTGATCCATAGCATCAGCCATGCGGTTGAGCATATCAGAGGGCATAGCAACAGGAGCAATATCCTTGAGGTGCACTTCTAATTCCTCAAGTTCACAGCTATGAGACTCGTAATAGTTCTCCATGTATTGTTCACTGGAAACGTGAGCAATCATGGACTCTTCCAACTTCACATGAAGCTCAGAACATACCGAGGCGGGCACTAGCTCATCCAGCTGTTCTTCGAGCTCGAGAAGCTCTTGTGGTAGTTGATGATCTTGATGATTTGGCATAGTATAAATAAATATAATTTTACTCTTTAAAGGAATAAAAGTGGCGAACGCTATCAGATGTCGTTCTTGGCTCGGGTTGTTTCAAGAGCTTTGCGGAGTCGCTCAAGGCCGTAACGATAACGAGACGCGACGGTGTTGAGAGAAACGCCGAGCATTTCACCAATCTCCGCGAAAGTATGATTACCCCATACTTTCATGATAATCACTTCTGAGAACTTTGCAGGTAGTTTTTTCAACTCATTCTCCAGCAATGCCTTTTTTTCTAAATCAGACCCATCCCCGTGGAACCAAGGGTCCGCCATCCCCCCCGTTTCACTGTGTCTATCGGCCTCGGACTTATTTTCTCGTTTAACACGCCGATCATTTTTTCGACCAAGATCAATAGCTAGGCGGCGTATTGTCGTGTAAAGAAAAGGTCTCCAGCATTCTGGTCCACCTTCAAAGCTACCCTCTTGAACTTTTTTGGCTAATTTGACCAAAGCATCTTGGAGCACATCCTCAGCATCTTGGGTATTCCTCGTCTGCTGACGAGCGAACAGAAGCATTCTGGAGCCGTTTTCAGTTAACCATGTGCCCCAATCTGGAGCTGGCGTATGAGATGTTGATGCGCGACTTAGAGAGCCTGTCCCAGTGGCCCTGCCGACCACGGGCTCTTGCCTAGTCCCTGAATTAGCAAAGAAATGCGGAGAAATATTGATTTGGGTGCTGCTCACTGAATTGTCCTTTTCATTACTCATAACGATACTCGAAGCTGCTATTGTTTAATAAAGGTGAAAAAAATAAGATATCTTCAAAATCAAGATGCACTGTGTGCAAGTTTGGCACTCAGATATTTAGCCGTCAATGATTCAGATGCAGCAATGTCACTCGGTGTTCCTGTAGCTGAGATCTGCCCACCATGCCTGCCGCCGCCAGGACCAAGATCGACAACCCAATCAGAGACAGCGATTACATCAAGATTGTGCTCCACCACCAAAACGGAGTTGCCATTATCTCGCAATCTGAAAAGCACATCCAGCAATACTTGAACATCATGGTAATGCAGCCCAGTGGTGGGTTCATCCAACAAATACAAGCAATGCCCTGTATTGGGTCGAGATAACTCGTGGGCTAACTTAACTCTCTGGGCCTCTCCACCCGAGAGCGTGTTAGCGGACTGGCCCAAGTGAATGTAACCAAGGCCGACATCACAAAGAGCATTGAGTATTCGAGCCAATTTAGGAACATTTTGAAAGAAAATGGCAGCATCCTCAGCCGTCATCTCTAATACTTCAGCAATATTTCTACCTTTATAGGACACTTCTAAAGTCTCTCTATTGTAGCGGCTGCCATCACAAGAGTCGCAGGCAATGTAGACATCATTAAGAAAATGCATGTCTAAACGAATAGCTCCATCACCCTGACACTTTTCACAACGACCTCCCTGCATATTGAAACTAAAACGACCAACACCATAGCCACGCTGTCTTGCAAGAGGAAGCTTGGCGAAAAGAGCACGAATCAAATCCAAGGCACCAGTATAAGTGGCGGGATTTGAACGTGGACTTCGTCCTAAAGGTTTTTGGTCCACAACGATTACTTTATCCAAATGCTCAATACCATCAACACCGTCATGAGCGCCCGGCGTAGCGGAGGCATGGTTAAAATGCCGGGCCAGCACACGCCGTAAAATACGATCAATTAAGGTTGATTTACCACTGCCGCTGGGACCGGTAATACTGACCATCATACCCAAAGGTATGGTCACATCAATCCCCTGCAGGTTGTTCTCGCGTGCATTGCGAATGGTAAGCTCACCGATTTTTTTAACACCGCCCCTATTCAAGCTCTTTTCAGAATATCCCAA
>ERZ767285.214-NODE-214-length-24098-cov-4.072270_pt1 | contig 24098 bp, 27 predicted proteins | sample MGYA00374953_ERZ767285 | MGnify/ENA primary metagenome ERZ767285 (study PRJEB28947, sample SAMN06267186) | marine metagenome | isolation source: Columbia River Estuary | place: USA:Columbia River Estuary, USA | collected 2013-07-23 ...
GGGCCTAATGGAAGATAGAGCGACTTGTCGAATTTCATCTCAGCACATCGCAAATTGGTTACATCACAATATTATTGACCGTGATCAGGTGATGGAAATCATGCGTCGTATGGCGTTGGTAGTAGATGGACAGAACGTGGATGATCCAAATTACAAGCCAATGGGCCCTGATTTTCAGGGAGTGGCCTTTCAAGCGGCCTGTGATCTTGTGTTTAAGGGTAAGGATCAACCTAATGGTTATACTGAGCCTGTTCTGCACGCAAGACGGAAGGAAGCAAAGGCGCGATTCGGCGCATAACCACATGCCACTTATACAGGCACTGTGTGAAGTGAGGGTAGGGTGACTGAGGAATCGGCTCCGGCAAAAATTCTCATCGTAGAAGATGAAGCGCTGATCGCGCATGAAATCCGGAAAAGGCTCACCAAGATGGGTTGGGAAGTCGTCGGCACCGCGTTCGGCGAAGAAGCGGTTGAGCTCGCGGGAGCGTTGTTGCTGGCACTTGATCTCAATGCCGCTGGGGGTGTGCTTGAGGTAGACGCAGGAGGCGGTTTTGTTGATTTTCTGGCCACCACTGCCGTTACCTTGGATGAATTTCTCCACCATGCTATCCTCGGTAATGCCGAGCTTTTCCATGCGTGCTTCCATGGCGGCTATTTTGTCAGGGGAAGGCATCTTGAATGGAGGGATGTAATATTCAGATGCTTGCGATATATTCTCTGACGGAGCGGTTGATTTCGCCTGCGACATCAGCCTGAGGCTTGGCGAAAGGTGGCACAAACCATGGGTAAGAGCCGATAACGTCGGTAATGACAGCAACCTCACCATCACAGGTTTGTTCCCCCGACGCGGGCTTGCAACCAATGCCGATGGTCGGTATGTCGAGCTTTGCGGTGATTTGCTCTGCGAGCTCAGGTACGATGCTTTCAAGTACGATGGCGAAGCAACCAGCTTGCTGGAGGGCGAGGGCACCTTCTAGAATGGCACAGGATTCCTCCTCGGTCTTGCCCTTCTTTTTATAACCACCTTCTTCTAAAACTCTTTGTGGCAGCATGCCGTGATGACCAATGACTGGGATGTCGGCTTCGATGATGGCTCGTATTTTTTCAAGTTGGCGGATACCCCCTTCGAGTTTGACGACGTCAGCGCCTGCCTGAACCAGTGCTTGTGCGGTATTGAGTGCCTGCGCGGGGGTGTCGTAGCTGTTAATTGGCATGTCGCCAATGATCAGTGAGTTGTTAACCCCCCGTGCTACGGCCGCGGTGTGGTGAACCATCATTTCAAGCGTGACATGCGTGGTATCAGGAAAGCCTAAAACTACCATGCCGAGGGAGTCGCCGACGAGAATCATGTCGACGCCTACTTCGTCTAATATCCTCGCTGTAGGATAATCGTAAGCTGTAAGAGCTGACACTCGGCGTTTGCCGGATTTCATGTTGCCGATGGCTTTTGCTTTTTCGTGGGCATTCATAGGCTCGTGAGGATTTTGGCTCGCGTAATTCGGCAACTTACCAACTAGTTGTCACCAGACTAAGTGGAGCTTCATCAGAGTCAAGGTGTTGCAGTTGATCTGCGATGGTCTTGCCATTGCCAGGTAAGACGAGCTCAGGGCGAATGTCGGCAAGTGGCTTGAGGACAAAAAGCCTATGGGGTATTTCTGGGTGGGGAATAATCAGATCTTCCTGATGATGAGACTCGGAGCCGAAGTAGAGAATATCAATGTCTATAATACGTGGTGCATTTCTCTGGTGGACGGAGTTGCGTCCCAGTTGGCGCTCTATCGCTTGCGTTTTTTTGAGTAGTCCATCGGCCGTGCCGTCGTAACTAATCTCAACTACAGTATTTAAAAATACGGGGGAACCCTCTGGGCAGTCGAGAGGTTCAGACTGATAGATTGGAGCCTGCTTGATGTTCTCGTATGGAGGCATCAATTCCACCAGTAGGTCGCGGGCAGCTACAATGTTCGACAAGCGGTCACCCTGTGGAGAGGGTAAATTAGAGCCAAGGGCAATGCCGACACGAGTGGCCACGGAGCTTTCTGTAATGTTTATTTGAGGCCAAGGACATCTTGCATGTCGTAAAGACCTGCAGGCTTATCTTGTAGCCAAATAGCAGCCCGTACGGCTCCCGATGCAAATGTCATGCGGCTCGACGCCTTGTGGGTGAGCTCAATACGCTCACCATCTGCTGCGAACATGACTGTGTGGTCGCCGACGACATCACCACCGCGCAAGGTGTGCATGCCTATTTCGCGCTTAGGTCGTGCTCCGATATTGCCAACGCGGCCGTGGGTGACATCGTCCTCGTAGCTGGTGCCTGTTTCCTCGTTGAGTATTTCTAGCAGGCGACGAGCGGTGCCGGAAGGTGCGTCGATCTTGTGGCGGTGATGCATTTCGGTGACTTCTATATCAAAGCGGTCATTGCCTAAGACCTCGGTCGCCTTGCGGGTGAGCCAGAACAGGGTGTTGACACCGATAGAGAAGTTGGGAGCAAAAACAATGGGCAGTGTTTTTGCCGCTTCCTTGATGTTGGCTCTTTCCTCATCGCTGTGGCCCGTCGTGCCGATGACAAGTGGGGTGCTAGATTTTAGTGCAGCATCTAGGACCTCTTTGGTGAAGTGATGTGCAGTGAAGTCTATCGCGACATCAACACCCTCAAAAGTTGAGTCGAGATTCTGGCCGATATCGTGGGTAGAGCTGACTTCGGCGTCGATGTTGTCTTGCCCGGCTTCAATGAGAGTTTCTCCCATTCGGCCACTGGCTCCTGTAATTAGTAGCTTGGTCATTTTTTGATGATGTTAGATGAGGCTGTAGCTGGCTAAGGTGTTATGAAGTATAGCCTGGTTTTCAGTGGATAAGTTGACAAGAGGAAGTCTGATTTCATCTGTGCAGTGTCCTTGCATGGCTACGGCAGATTTAATGGGGACTGGGTTGGTGTCGATAGACATGAGAGTTGAAAGCAGAGGCTCGTATTGTGCCTGTGTGTCTTCCGCGTCTTCGATGCGCCCCTCGGCCATATCGCGAACGAGTCCAGACATGATATCTGGTATGATATTGGTCGCAACGGAAACGAGGCCAACGGCACCCCTTTTCATGAATTCAATGGTGAGTGGGTCGTCACCAGATAAGATTTGAAAATCATCTGGTAATGCGGCTTTAATTTGAGTGACACGCTCTGGGTCACCTCCAGCCTCTTTGTTAGCAATGATGGTGGGGCAGTCAGCGGCCAGCCTGGCGATAGTATCCACGGCAATTTCAATTACGGAGCGACCGGGGATGCTGTAGAGCATGATAGGCAGATCTGAGCATTGGGCGATTGCTTTATAGTGTTGGTAGAGGCCTTCCTGTGATGGCTTGTTGTAGTAGGGGCAAACCTGAAGTGTGGCGTCAACGCCGAGCTTTGCTGCCTCTGTGGTTAGGTGTATGGCTTCTGATGTCGCGTTGGCGCCTGTGCCGGCGATGACTTTGATACGACCTGCTGCATATTCAACGGCTAGCTCGATAACACGGAGGTGTTCTTTGCGTCCGAGTGTTGGGGATTCGCCAGTGGTGCCGCAAGGGACGATGCCGTTGACGCCGCCTTCGACCTGCCGCTCGATGAGCGCGCGGAAGGCTTCGGTGTCAACTTCACCATTACGAAATGGGGTGATGAGTGCTGTATGGGTTCCTTGGAACATAATTGTTTAAGAATTGGAATTTTTAAGAATTAGAATTGTTTAGATTTAAATGGTGATGTCACCTTGAAATACGAAGTCAGCTGGACCGGTGAGTGTTACATTTGTGAAGCTTTGATCGGGGCCAGGAACAAAACCAATCTCCAGAGTCTCACCACCTTCGACATCGACATTGATGGGAGAGGGGACGCCGTTGAGGAGATGGTGAATGAGCGCGCAGGCGGTCATGCCTGTGCCACACGCCAGAGTTTCTCCTTCGACGCCACGCTCGTAGGTGCGAATGGCAATGTGTTGATCGTCAAGGATGCTTGCGAAGTTCGCATTGGTGCCGTTGGGTGCAAAATGGTCATGGTAACGAATAGCGGCACCGTGATTTAGAACATCAAAGTGCTGGAGGTCTCTCGTAAAGGTTACTGTGTGGGGGACTCCAGTATTAATGACATGCAGCTCGCCATCGAGACCATTGATGGAAACATTCGCATTCAAGTCCAAGTCAAAAGGATCTGACATGGCGATACGGACGTTGTCACCGATGATGTCTGCGCTTAGCGTGCCTGCAATGGTCTCAAATGTAACGTGGTTTGTATTGTCGCCCATGAGCATGGCCGTGTATTTGCCAAAACAGCGAGCCCCATTGCCACACATCTCAGCCTCGCCACCGTCAGCGTTGTAATAGCGAAACTTAAAGTCTGCTCCAGCTTCGGCTGGTTCTACGGCAAGCAGGCCATCAGCGCCGACGCCTCGTTGGCGGTCACAGAGCTGAGCAATTTGTTGACGATTGAGATTTGTAGTTAGTAATCGATTGTCGATGACGACAAAGTCATTTCCCGCGCCATTCATTTTATGAAAAGATAGGTTCATGATACGCTTTTATTTTTTGTTGCCACAATGAGTGGTGTTGCAAAGTCACGGACGATCTCGGCAAGGTTGGGTTGATCTGCATTTTGAGCTACTTGATTGACGATGGCTGAGCCGACGACTACGCCGTCTGATGCAGATGCAACATCAGCCGATTGCTCTGGAGAGCTTATACCAAAGCCAACGCATACAGGAGTGTCAGTGTAAGCTTTGATTGAGGAAACGAGCTGGCCAATGCCCGTAGACGGGGCTTGCTGGGCTCCGGTAACACCCATTCTTGAAACGGCGTAGATGAAGCCCTCTGACTGAGCTGCAAGCATTTGCTTGCGCTTAGCTGGAGTAGACGGAGACACGAGCGTGATGTGCCTCAGCCCTGCGGAGCTTGTAAGCTCCTTGTTGTTGGCTATTTCATCAGGTGGGAGGTCCAGTAACAAGATGCCATCAGCTCCTGCTGCCGCGGCATCTGTATGGAATTGTTCGTAGCCGTAGGCATAAACAGGATTGAGATAAGTAAAGAGAACGATGGCTGTATCGTGAGTTGTGCGAAACTCTTTGATCAGCTCCATAAGCTTGGGGACCGACATGCCTGCCTTGAGAGCTCGTTCAGCAGCTAGTTGGTTAACAACTCCGTCCGCCTGCGGGTCAGAGAAGGGGACGCCCAACTCAATGATGTCAGCGCCAGCATCGGCCAGTGATCTGGCGATGTCTAGCGAAGCGCTGTAGTCTGGGTCGCCTGCGCATACGTAGGCAACGAATGCAGCCTTGTCGCTTTCTTGCAGTTTCTGAAATGTTGTATCGATTCTATTATTCATTAATATGGCGGTCTAGGGAACAGCAGTTGGATAGGCTGAATTCATGAAAAAGAAAACACTGAATCATAGAATAAGCCGATGATTTTTACGAGGCGACGCATAATACCGAATCCCCTAGGTGATTGGACCTTTTCTTGAGCCCCAATAAGATAAAAAACCTCTTAAAAGGGACGTAAAAACAGCAACTTTTTAAAAAACAACAACTAAGGCGAGTTGTTTTTGCAACTTTTTAATAAACTTTGCTTGATATTCTTTTTCTCTTGCTTATAAAGGGTTCGGTGGGTATTTTTTTGCTTAGTCGTAAAAGATATTATCATGAACTCACCTTCTGCGAAACCTCGTATTCATCTAGCTTCAGGCCTAAGTATTGGCTACGGCGAGAGTTTGGCGCGCATCGACAGTGACGGAGGTGGTATTGTGTTAGAGGGGGGCACTCATTACCTCTTAGCTCGCAACGGCAGGGGTAAGACTACGCTGCTGAAAACGCTTGCTGGAGTTTTAAGGCCTTTAGATGGGGGCTATGAATGTGAAGGTAGATGTCAGTATTTAAGCGAAGATTTGTGCTTTGATCGTGAGCTTCCTGCGAAGGCGATTTTTAAATCGTTGCTCAAAAAATCAAGATGTAAGGATGCTTTGGAATTAGCGGAAACCATAGAGCTTGATGTGGAAAAGCCCTACGGGAAGCTCTCTACGGGAAACAAGCGTAAGGTTGCACTCTTAGTTGCAGAGTTCTCGGTTAGCGACCAAAGCCTTGATGTTCTACTTCTGGATGAGCCATTTACAGGTTTGGATGCGTTTTCACGCGAGGCCTTCCAAGAGCGCTGGAGTCAATGTCAAGACGGGGTCTTGCGTCTTGTCAGTTGTCACCCTGATTTTGACAGTATGGAGGTCGGGAGTTCGGTGCTGATCAGTGACGGCGTTATCAAACACATTCCAGGTGGTGGTAGCGATGAAAAAGCTCAATCTTGGGGCGAGTTGAAACCTCAGTTGAACTAACAAATTACGAAGATGCAGCTTTATAGATTAACCTTGGCAACCATGATTCAGCGTAAAGTTTGGATCATAGCGTTACTGTGCACGTTCTTACTGCCTGGTGTTTTGCCTTACCTGACACCTTACGAAAGTAACCCAGCCCTCATCGAGCCTGCACGTGCTCAAGCTGCATGGGTATGTTTGTGGGTGGTCACAGCCGCTTGGTTGTTTTTTCAGGCCGCGCGCTTTGGGGATGATGCATCTCGGTCTGGTCTTGGTGCCTACTTTTTGAGTTCCGGTGTCTCGGGCTTGAGTCAAATGATGCAGATCTGGCTGGCTTGTCTTACTTTTTTGTTGCCGCTCGTTGCTATCACTCTCGGGGTTTGCTTCGTAGGTGCTATGCCAAGCGATGCGGGCCAAGCTCAAATGTGGGTAGCTACTAACTTGCAATACGCAGCACTCTTTCTGCTCGTGGTGACGCCGTTGATGATGGTTGCTGTATCCATCGGGAGCCGTTTTGGCAGTACGATAGGATACCTCATACCTCTCTGCATGAGTATTTATGGAATGTATGGTGTAGGCTACCTCGCCATGATGACAGAAGTTCAAAGCAATCTGCTGCTTGATTGGTTGTATGTGGTTTCGCCACACTATCATCTTGCTGACCTTACTCCGCGGCTTGTGTTCAAACAGGGCAGCATGCTCAGCTCGGAGTTTTTGCAACTCGTTGTCTATTTTGCAGGAATCAAAATTGTCTTGGCGATGTTTGCATCTCTTACCTTTCAGCCAAGAGCCGCTACTTAATAGAGCGTCACAACTTACAAGCATAACTGCAACTCATTCCCTTACAATGAATTCAAACCTTACCAGATTAATCATTTGCCTCACCTGCGTGTTAGGTTTGGCTTTGTGGACTGGTATGGCGCAAAAGTTCGATTCGGAGGACAGGTTGTCATATGAACCAAATGTGGCCTGTGTTAAGGGGAGCCCATATGGGAAGATCTTTGCTTTAGCGATGCAGGGCCCGATTGATTTTTATTGGCATGAGGGCAAATCGCATGAACACGCGGAGTTTTTGGCCGACGATCATGAGCATGATCATCATCATGAACACGACCATGAGCACAGTCAGGCCTATGAATACGACGATGGTCATGGCCATAATGAGAGTTATTCTGAAAGCATTACGGGACGTGATGAAGTGGCCCCGAGTAATGTTGCCGAGATCAATATCCCAGTGGTCGAAAAAGCGCAGCTAACTATCAAGCAAATGGAGGCTAACACGCATCGTAAAACTAATGATGAGCCATTGTCTTTAGCGCACAGACAGCACCTGCAAGGGGAAATAGAAGACAAGTTGCGCTTTGCGTATGAGCTAGATCCGACCAATTACACCAATTATGGAAACTATCACTTGTTTCTCTACACCTCTAGCTTTGGGCGGGCAACTGCCGATGAGGAGGCCGCTCTAAGCTTGGCACACCACACATACAGTGTGTGCATGCTTGATGCTGTCGATCCAGCCTCATCGGTTACAGCTGCCAGCGCAGCATACAATATCATTAGCCACATTGGTCGTCATCACTCAAATTATTCAATTTCAGAAGCTAAAGAGAGCTTGGAGAACTTTGATCATTGTATTGAGCAATACTTCAATATTTTGAGTGCCGCCCTTTCGGAAGGGCTTGTAATACCTCAATCTCGTCTGGCAGAAATGAAAGAAAGAGTCAGTTACCTGTCTAAATTACGTAAGGCCCAAGGGGTTTATATGAAGCGTATCATGTCCAACGAAATGGCCGCAAACAGATCTTAATACGTATACTTATTATTAGATGATATCTCCATCAACAAATGCTTCCGAGCAGACTGATCAAGCATCACCTTCAGCTAGTGTTGATGGTGCTGAAGGGTCACCTCCTGCGCTGCCTGCAGCATCAGTAGGGGGCAGGTTTAAGCCGGAGATGGGCGGTGGGGAGATGTTAGGCTTGATCTTCCAAACGTGTGATGATTTAGGCGTTTCTGATGTCCAGATGCGTTCTAATCTTCCAGTTTATATTGAGACCAATCAAGGAATGGAGTGCCTTCCCCAGTTAGGCGTTTTATCTTCGGACGATGTCTATCAGATATATTGTGAGCTACTCAAAAATAGAGAGTCGGCTAGTCACGGGTTCGGGGAAGAGGATGATGTAGATGATCGTTCCAGCCGCAAGATAGATGAGGCTATTGATGGGTTTAAAGAGTCTGCCGTCGATGATTTTTCCTGCAATGGTATACTTATTCCAGCTACTGGTAAAACATCCGGTCGTTTGCGTATCCAAGTTCACCTTAGTGCCAGCGGGCTGGGTATTACATGTCGTATATTGAACGATTCAATCCCTGAACTTGATGTTTTGGGCATCGATCCGGATACAGCGGAGATGCTCAGAATTGCCGTTCAACGAAGGGCTGGGCTTTGTCTCGTAACGGGACCCACGGGCTCTGGTAAGTCTACTACTCTTGCGGCTATTATTGACTGGTTGAGGCGCAATCATCCAAAACATATTGTAACCGTCGAAGATCCTGTAGAATACCAGTATCCTGCTGACATGGATGATCCTAATGTTCCTGGACACAAAATAATGGCCCCTAGCATTGTGACTCAGCAAGAGGTTGGCCGTGACCTAGAGTCATACAGGCAGGGCTTAAAAGATGTATTGAGAAAGGCTCCTCATGTTATTCTACTTGGTGAGATTCGTGACAGGGAGGCAATGGAGACGTGCATGGAGGCGGCTCAAACCGGTCACTTAGTATTATCAACTCTTCATACTACTGGTGCAGTTAAGACCATGGGCCGTATCCTCGAAATGTACCCAAGAGAGAATCACCCAGCAGTGCTTAATCGCCTCAGTGAGATACTCATTTTTATTCACTCACAAGGTTTGCTTAGTGGTGTTGATGGGCGTGTCCTAACCTATGAATTTTTACAAAATAACGACGATGCAACGTCGAGTGCGATTGGCAGTTATGACAGGGGCTCTAGGGCACTTGAAGATGTGATCAAGCGCTCGGGCAATATTGCATGGGACGATAAGCTAGTGAGCTTGCTGAATGAAGGCAAGATTAGCCAAGAAACTTTTGAGAATGCGAGAATACACAGAGAAGATACTGAGTATGTTTGATGTGTTTCTAACATTCCCAAATACGTGATTAACATCACAAAACTATGAATAATACTATGAAAATGAACAAAACTGCAACCAAGTTAAAACCAGGTATGACGCTTATTGAGATCACTGTTGTGATTCTCGTTTTGCTTACCCTGATCGCCGTGCTCTTCATCGGAGCGAATATTTACAAGAAAGGTGCTAATCGTGCTGCTTGTATCCTAAACATCCGCAACATTCACCAAGCTGTTCGTGCGGATCAGAACCTCACCAAAAAGAATGTTGGTGATACTCTTGCCCAGACCACTATCATGGGTACCGCTGATTCATACATTGAAGTGAGTCCTACTTGTCCCACTGACGGTATTGTATACACGTTAGAGGGTACTTACCCAGCGACTGGAACAGTTGCTGCTGCATGCACAAACAACGGATCGGCCGGTACTACAATTACAGACCATGTTCCTGATGCTGCCGATACTACCGGCTGGTAATCGGTTGGCCTAATCAACTTTCACACTGTTGTCGGTCTTGGAGGTCGGCAACAGTGTTATGAGTTGACTTATTATAACTACTAAATTCGCAATCTCTGCGAGTAAGTGTATCTTCCACGCTGTATGGGAGTCATAAATATACAGCAATATTTTTAGTTAGGCATTCTTATGAGTGATCTTAAACATCCATCCGAACTCAATGTATTCCAGCAATACCGACGTTCTGTAAAAGTCGCAAAAACGACCAGCAGAATGAAGAATATGGCGTGGTATCAAGATCCGTTGGACTTGGATATTCAGATCCATTGTTATTTGAAGGATGATACGGGTGCGGCATGTTATTTGCATATTAGATCAAGTAACGTCTTTGAAAAATTAGATGATCTTAATTTGCGCCAATTAGAGCAGCGTGATCAACTTGAACAGTTTATTGACGCGGCACTTAAACATGATTCCTGCCGTGGAGCGAAATCATTAGGTGTTGTTTTCTATCTTGCTGATGAGTTTTCTCTTGCAGGCTTGGGACCCGAATACAAGAACCCAAACGAATTGATCTTTTTGCGCGATATGATGCGCGAAAACCCCAAAGAGATACTGGATGATAAAACGATATCAACAGAATCCCACGCATGGAGGTTGTTTCCGTATGCTGGAGCTGCCATCGGAAGTGAGTTTGCAACTGCCGTAGCTGTTCCTTGTAGTCGAAGCGAAACGCTTAAAATTTTCCGGGAAATAGGTGCTGAGAAAAACTTCCCCATACGTACATGTGCTATGAGCGCGCCGTTGTGCGCCATCGGCTTAGTGCCCTTGTTTACTAGTCCAAACCAAGAGGGTGGGGTTTGCTTGTTTAACTATCGTGCATTTACCCTTATGGCGTTTTTTAATGGCCAAGGTGATTTAGCTGTCATCCGTTATATGCCACATGCGAATGGTGCTGTGATGCCAGCTAATATTGGTCCTGCAATTCAATCGACTACTACGGCACTTGAAATGGAAAAACCGGATATTACGGTTGTTTCTATGGTTGGTAATGATGTGAGTGAGCTCTCATCTACATTGCAAGATTCTATTCCCGAGGGAAGTGAACGGGTCGTTAGTTCAGAAGATCTGATCGATAATTTTGGCATGCCTGAGGGCTGCCCATTGGAGTTTATTGCGGTCACACAAAAAATCGATTTAGATCTTTGCCCGCTCGCTGAGAATGAAACTTTTACAGCACTTCGCGAAGAAGGCTGGAATACCCAAGATTTTCTGTCTGCTCAACAAGACGAAATCGATATGTTTCCTGATATGGCCGACATGAAGGTATTAAGGTTTGGCAGGAGGGTTAGAAAAATTGCAGCTCTCTTGATGATCGCAGTTTTCAGCTATGGTGGCTACAACATCTTCAACAAGGTTAATAGTGATATATGGAAACATCAAGCTATTGACCATAAAGTAGAAACTGAGATTCTGAGCAATGAACTTAAGCGTTATGAGCACTGGGATAACCTGCTAATGGATCGATCAAAAGCTTGGGTTTGTCTGGAGTTGATAGCGCGCATGGTGCCAAATGATGGGAGTGTTATTCTCAAAAATGTAAAACATGAGGCCAAGCTCAAAAAAGAAAAGAAAAGTGACAAGCATGGCTTTTCTAAGGTTTGGGTTATAGATGGTTTTGCTACCGATCGTGGGATTGAGCAGCTAGAAAGGCACTGTACGAGTGACGGTATCAATGCGTTATTTTATGAGGTAGCTGTTGATACCGAAAACGCCGCTTATTTCCCTAATACTAGCCATCGTGACATCACCGTTAGCCTAGTTCCACGTATCAACCCCTCTTACAATAGTTTTAATGGTGTGAAGGCTGGCAGTGCTTTCGAGCGAACTTTCAAATTGTCTATCACACAGAATATTACATCTGAAGACGAGATGGCATTAGCTGCAGTAGAAGGGGGCAGGAGGTAACAATATGAGTGAGTATTATAGACAACCGATCACTGTATTTGGCCTCATGCTACCCGTTGTAGTGATGCTGATACTTGTTACAGCAGTGTTGACCTATACTTCATCTGTTAAAAGCCAGTATACGGTAAAGAAAAAGAAATTTGATATGTCGCAGACGGCCAAACGCAAGCTTGCAGCACTTCGTAATGAGGTTGGTGAACATAGGCCGAAGATGGTTGTGTGGGATGAGATGTTACGCAAAGAGACGAGGGGGACATTTCTGGAGCACTGGAAACGTTCAGCCGAGGATTTTACGGGCAAAGAGTTGACGAAATCATCACGGAGCTGGATCAACTACAGTGAAGGCCTGGGGAAGGGGGTTTCGCAGCCATCAAGCCAAGTGGTAATGTCATTTATTGGAACCTACCGTGCAATGCAGTTAGCTCTAATGAGGTTAGAAACGACTTTGCCTACGATGCAGCTAGACTCTCTCGATATTAGCGAGAACGGAAATGGGCAAGGGGTTAAATTTACAACTAAATACACAGTATGGACACGAAAATAAAAATGATCGTTCTAATGTCTGTGTTGTTCATTTCGACATCATTGGCACAAGAATCAGAGTCAGTTGTGCTGGCTGATGATGCTGAGGTGTTAGAGGTTAGGACGAGCTCTAGGTTGCTCATCGGCCAGAAAAAAACAGACTGGGTGGATGAAATGCGCACTAAGATGATCGTCGCTAATCGGCCGACTGGCCCGTTCGGCTTGACTCAAGACCCGAATGTTAAAGCGGTTAAGCCTCGGGAGCAGAAAGTTGAAAAGGGAGCATTTCTTGAAGCCATAGGAGCGATTCAAATTAATACGGTGATGCCCTCTGATAATCTTTTTATTAGTAATTCACGTGAATTCTCAGTGGGAGATCAATTCCCAATTATTAAGAACCAAAGGCAGTTCGATATTGAGATTGTAGCTATCAGCTCAAGGGGAATTATATTTAAGAATACGGCCACTGGTGAGCAAGTAAGAAAGAAGCTCAACACGCTACCCGCCGGGATGAAAAAAAGCTCCCATTTAGGTGATATTCAAGGTGTATACGCAGCCAATAAAAAGAATGCTAGGCCGTTAAATCTCGATGATGAATCCGTAAGTCAGATTAGAAAATAGACTCAATCAAAACCAAAAAACAACATGAATAAATTCACACACAAATTACTAGTTTTAGGGCTGCTGCTTGCCTGGCAGACAGCTTTCGCGCAGACGGATTCTGTTGAGGTCGTAGTGCCAGAGGGACAGGCGGCAACGACTGTGATCAACAACCCAGCGCCGGATGAGGCCGCCGATGCGGGTAATAGCGAGCAAGGTGAAGTCGAAGGTGGCAATGCGAACCCTATAGAGGCAGAAGAAGGAGGTTTCCTTATCAAGGATGCTAATATCAATGATATTTTCCAACTGCTAGCTAAGAGAGCCGACAAGCAATACTTCCACAATAACAAGCTGAACACGGTTGATTACCAAGTTACTGGTCATCTCAGTGGTGATGTAGACTCGCTCCAGCAGATGGAAGAGCTCGCTTTCCAATACGGGCTGCGGATGTATGTGAAGGGTAATACAGTGTATGCAATGATGAGCGATCAATTGAATAATCTGCCCGCTAAAGAGTGGACCTATTCTCTGCAATATTTGCGTCCGACTGATATTGAGCAAATCAAAGCTCTGATTCAGCCAATGCTATCTGTTGGTCGTGGCATCGTGAATTATGAGCCTAAGACCAATACAATCATTGTGATTGATACGATGAGAAATATTGAGATGGTGGAGAGACTTCTGAGGAAAATTGATAAGCCTAAAGGTCAGATCGTTGTGGAGGTAAAGATTTTGCGGGTTAATAATAGTGAAGGGTCACAGACCGGAGTGGACTGGTCTTCTTCGCTTGGAGACGCTGGTGTAGATCTTGGCGTGGCTCGTAACCTGAATTCGGTTTTTGGTATAGATGATCTGGCGATCACTGCTGATGATGCTATTGATTTTTCTGCAAGTAATATTGTATTAAGTCCAATACAAGTAAACGGGGTGTTGAGGGCACTGAAGGACAACAATCTGGTAACGCAAAAATCTAATCCCGTAGTTATCACCGAGGACAATGAAAAGGCATCGATCTCACTGATTGATCGTGTTCCTATTATTACACAGACGGTGTCAGATACGACTGCAGGTCAAAATACAGCAGAGGAGGTGCGTTACACGATAGATACATCTGACTCGACAGATCCGGAAACAACACGTGAAATCGGAGTAACCATTTCGGTAACCCCGAGCCTACTCCCTGATGGAACCATTAGGATGCAGATGCGCCCTCGAAATGCTCAAATCACTGAAAATGTAGAAACGGCATCAGGCAATGTCTACCCCCGTGTTAGTGAGGCGACTATTCAATCTATTGCGAGAATACCAGATGGCCATTCGTTGGTGATTGGAGGTTTCTATGGAGAGGTGGATAGCAAGGGGGATAACAAGATCCCAATTCTTGGCGACATTCCTCTGATTAACTTTTTCTTTAAGTCTAAGAAGACACAGAAAGAGAAATCTAGTTTGGTTTTTATTGTCACTCCAACCTCTTATAATCCATCTTGTATCAACAGTCACAAAAAGACGAGTGACCGTATTAACTCCACACACTCTATCAGCGAATAGAATGAATGGATTGATGATTAAATAGGAACTCCTTGCCAAGGAGAATCCACAAGCTCAACTGCACACCATGAGTATACAGCCTAAAAATCAAGGAGACGAAGAATTGCCATTCGAGCAAGATCTTCCTCTGCAGATGCCATCTTCTAAAGAGGCTGAGCCTGCGCGTGCTCAAGGGTTATCCGTGGTAAATCAAGAAATCCCTGTAGCGTTGGAGCATGCTTTAATCCGCACTTTGGCGATGCTTCAGCAGACTAACTTGGCAACCGTTGAGGATTGCACGCAAGTCTCGGCAATGGTGAAGTCGAAGTGGTTATCAGGGAAGGGGGCTGACCCTGTGGATTGCCTTGCCAAGTTGACATCAGGGGATAGCGAAATGCTTGAGGCGACGGTGGAGGCGATATCTATTAAGCTTGCAGAAACCTTGCCGTTTCAGCCGACACGTATTCCTTTTGCGGGTAGATTGATTGCACCAAGTTCGCTGTATGAGAAGAACCCCGAGATTGAGCTAATGTGTAGGCTGATGCTCGTTCCTGTAGCGTATGCGGAAGATCTTGATGTGTTGGCATTAGCGTCTATCAATCCATATTTTGTAGATGCTCTATCACCAGCAATCGCCGACTATACGCTCGGGAAAATTAACACGCAGCCAATTATCAGTTCCGTAAGGTTGGATTATGCTGGTTGGCAATACATGTGCAGTAAACATTTTAGAGAGGATTCTGAATCATGATTGAATTTGATGGTATTCGTTTTAATGCGCTGATTAGCAAGCGTATCATGGAGGTTCTTGTGGAGCATGATAGCTCGCTGAAGGACATTGATCATGGCCAGCTCGGGGCAAAGGTCACCAAGATTGAATTCATGGCTGCTGTTGCCAAAGTCAACAATATGCCTTTCTTTCCAAGGGTTGCTGAGTTTTGTGAGAGCTCTTTGCTCGATAAGTGTGACCCATCCGTGCTTACTCGAGGTGGGTTTTCACCACTCTGTGTTGATGGTCACAAAATCATCGTGGCCATTGCCAATCCCTGGAACTCTGCAGCTGATGAGTATATCTCCATGCGTTTTCCTGAACTGGAGATCGTCAAGGTTGTAACGCTCACATCAGAGATTAGTCGTTCTATTGAAGCTGTTGCCAGTAATACAGGACCAAGTACTGATGAGCTTGAGGCGATCAGAGTAGATGAAGCTGATGAGAAGATAAGGGACTTTAATATCACCAAGGATTATGAGGAGCCAATGGCTCAACTACTGGCCACTATCATGGCAAGTGCGGTTAAGCAGAGAGCTTCTGATATTCACTTTAAGGTAGAAAAAGAAGTATTCTACTATGCTTATCGAGTCGATGGTGACATCGGCAAGAAGACTGAGCTGCCGATGAAGATTAAAGATCGCCTTGATGCTTATTTGCTCAATTTAATGAAGCTACCTGCGGAGATTCGTAATACGACACCAGGTATCTCAGGTCGTTTTACAATTTCGTATTATAGGCGCCCCATTGATATTCGCTATGAGCGCCACCGTACCTATCGAGGCTATCATATCACGATGCGCCTTCTTGATAAGGGTCACTTGGATGTGACCTTGGGCAAGGGATCACTTGCCTTTGACAGCGCCACACTTTTAGCGATTGATAAAGTGATGAAAATCCCGGCGGGGATTATTGTCATGAGCGGTCCAACAGGATCTGGCAAATCAACGACGTTGAATGCTATTTTACGTGAGATGAATACACCTGATGTTAATATTTTGACATTAGAAAACCCAGTAGAGGATGAGATACCAGGTGTCACCCACTGTGACCTTCGGAGTCCAGCTGAGTTTAAACCTATGATTGCTAGTTTTATGCGTAGTGATCCAGATATTATTCTGATGGGGGAGGTTCGTGATATTGAATCTGCTGAGCTTGCTATTGAGGCAGCGGTCACTGGTCATAAGGTATTGACGACTATTCATACACCACGTGCATCACAAATCATCGAACGCTTTGAGCAGTTAGGTATCGAGCGATGGAAGATTGCCCAGACATTGAAGGCTGCTTGTGCGCAACGCTTAATTAAGATTTTGTGTCCATATTGTAAGACAGAACAGAAAGGCGTGTCGGAAAAAGACCGTATGATCTACGGCTTGGATTCAAGCTGGGAAACGCAAGTTGTTTTCAACCATTCGCCAGAGGGATGCCAGGAGTGTCACAGCTCAGGTTATGCTGGTCGTACTGCGATATTGGAAATCATTCCAATTACGCCAAAAATATCAGACATGTTATCTAAAGGTGAAATCACACCCTATGAACTCGAATTGAAAATTCAGGAAGAGGGAATTCTGCCGAATTTGCGTAATAATGGTTTGAAGCTGTTGAAGGAAGGTAAGACCGACCTCACCGCGATCAGTAAGATGATCGACATGAGCACAGACGACTAAACTAGATTAATATGAGTGAATCAACGCTGAATAGTCGAGCCATAACAGCCGGCAACAGAGGGACGACCAAAGAAAAACCGAAATCCACTTTATTCTCAGCGAAAAAAAAGTCATTTAAAAAAAAGGAACTAGTACAGATGTTTCGCTCGCTGGCTTCAATGCTGCGTGCACAGATCAGCACGGCGGATGCTATCAAATACTATGCGCACGGCCATCCTAGTAAGGATATGGTGGGTTCGCTTCTTGAGATTTGCTCTGATATTAATAAGGGGGTTCCTGTGCACTCGGCTTTCAAAAGGTCGGAAAGGTTTGATGATATGACAATAGGTCTTATCCAAGCAGGCGGGGATACGGGACAACTCGATACCGCATTTGCAGAACTAGGGAAGAGGATTAAAAATGAGATGCATTTTCGTAAGAAGATCAGAAAACTCATTATGATGCCCTGTATTGTGATACCTATTTTGATCGGTGCGTTTATCGTCTCACAGGTTAAGATTGTGCCACAAGTAGAGACTATGATGGTGGGCATGGAGCCAAAAGGATTGGTGAAGCTGTCTTTTGAAGTAAGTCATTTCGTGCAGAAGGTATGGCCGCTTGTCGTATTGATTTTGATTGGGTCAGCTATCACTGTATGGAAGTCGTCACCCGTGAAAAATGCCATTATCAATTTGGCGATGGCTCGATTTCGAGTCGTAAAGTCGATGGTTATGAGCCTTCGGCAAATGACACTACTTTCAACGATTCGTTTGCTTTACGCCAACGGTATTAACCTGGCAAAATCACTGCGTGTTGGCGCTAACAGTGTAAAAACGACACCTTTTTATGATGAGTTACGTAAAGCGGCTGAAGTTTATGAGAAGTCAGGGGTTCCGCTATCTTCTGCATTTGCGAAGTATACTTCCGTAGATCCGCAAGTCGTTCATATGTTGGCTATTGGTGAAAGATCCGCTTCGCTCGATACGCAGTTGCAAATGCTATCAGACATGTTTGAGGAGGATGCAGAGCAACTTATGGATGATTTTAGTCAGTTTATTAGTTTGGTTGTAATGATTATTGCTGTGTTGCTCATTGCGGCAGTGTTCCTAGGTACTTTTATGCCTATTTTCATGATGGGGCCTCAGATGATGCAGGAGGCGATGTAAGCTTTTATAATGGACCTATATGCAACTCACTAAATTAGATCGGTGGCTGAAGGAGCGTTTTATTTATGAGACGCATATTTTGACGCTCAGGCTTCCTGAAGTTGAACTACCAGATGGTGCAGAGGTGCAAGATGTTGAGCAAAACAAAGGAGGAGATTACCGGCATCGTATTATTATCAAAGATAATGATGTAGCCAATAAGATGGTAAAGCAGCTGAAAGATGATCATATCATGCATGCTGTGCATGTAGTTGATGGGGATCACTGGTATAACAAGCGCATTGCACCTGAGGGTAAGAGCTTTACCTACAGGTGGATATTTAGATTTATTACCATGATAATGGTATGTGCAGGAGCATATGGATTTTTAAAGCTTTCAGAGAACGAGGAACTGCGTGCTACGATCATGGGGGCGATTGAAGATCTCAAGTCGGGAATGTAATCGCAATGGCTTAGGGGGGGATGCTCTCCCGTAGCAAGCTGGGTATCATCTTTTTATGTGTTCAATATAAGCCAAACTGATAAGATTATAAGCAATGTATAAGAAATTCACTAGCCATTCAGACAAGTTGCTTGGAGTTCATACCAGGCAGTCTGGCCTTACCATATTGGAGATGACGGTGGTGATTCTGGTTTTACTAACCTTAGCTGGTATATCTTTTTACGCGATGACTGGATATCGCGAGTGGCAGCGTGGCTCAGAAGGGTCTCGTGTCTTGAGAATGGTATACAATGCGCAGCGCACGTATCTTGCTGAACACCCGATTGAGAGTCCTAGCGCACTTACCGCGGAAAAGATTATTCCTTATCTCTCGAATGGGTCGAGTGCCTTACCTACTGCCCAAGCGCTAGACGATAGTGTGTTGACGGTAAACATCAGCGTGAGCCCTCCTGTTTTGATTGATAGTGAGGGGAATGATTACGATCCTTCTGGGGATACTGATGATGGTCTTTGGGATGTTGGGAGTTAAGTGATCAAATATTCAATATGAAATCTATTTGTTTCCATTGGGTGCTGTTGATGATGCTATTGGGGCCCATTTATGGCGAGAGTGCGCCACCTAATGATCGGCCTCGTGATCTGCCGCCATCATTTCGACTTATCGGTAATTATCAACTCAACTCAAAGATTCGGGTGGAAAGAGGTGAGTCTACTCCAGTGGTGATATCCCCTATAATATACCAAGTTTTTAGCGACGGTATCGAAGTGCGTTTATATTATCCGGCATCAGATGATTACGAATTCATCAGTTATCAAATTTATCGTTCGGATGGTATAGGATCAACCAGAGAATCTGGGGGGATTGATCTTATTGCGGGTGTTCAGGCATTAAATCAGAGTGCTGGCCTAATTCGTCAGCTTAGCATCACTGGTAAGAGCTTTACGATGGTTAACGTGCCACCTCGCTCACACAGAGTTGTTATCACACGTGCTTTTGCGCTGAAGGATGATTCATCTCTGTTGGATGATCAAGCTTCTGACGAATAACTCTGCAATTTCAAACCTATCAAATAATGAATAAAACTATACTTTCTCTGTCGATGCTTTCGCTTGGCGTTATCATAGGTTTTTTAATAAGTCATTTTAGTGGCGCTGAAGAGCAGGCGGATGATGAAGCAAGTCAACAGATGCCTTTGAAACGCCAATTAGAGGCAAGTCATCCCGATGCTCTTAGTGATATGAATCGAGAAATGAAGCTGGTGTCTGGAGCGGGAGGTAACGGCGGGCGAACGAATGGTGATATGGCGACAAAGTCCCCAGACGAGGTTTTATTGGATGTTCTGTTAGCAATTCGTAACGAACAAAAGCAGCTGAAAGAACAAATTGCCGAGAGTAATCGTGATATTGATGAGCTCACATTTAGAGTCGATACACACAGTGACTCTTTCAGGCCTCTAAACACGCTGAATCAACGGCCTCGTGCCATTGAGGTGGGCGAAGAGCCTTCCTTGAGGGAAGAGGTAGGAACAACGCCACCAGGCCCTTAACTTTGATCAGGGTTATACTTCGGGTGAATCTCCCTAATTACTACCATCCAATTCATCATATTGATGGGAGGTAATGCTGCTGGGTGATCGATTGTCTTTAAGTTGGCCTCGATGTTCTCTGGTATGATTTCATCGGCAAAACTAGATTTTAGATCTGCAATGCGTACTGGTTCGCTATTACCTTTGGCAAGCGAACCGAGTTGACCATCGAGGTCAATTTTAAGTGCGATGCCACTGTCCCCAAATCGTTTTTCTGGAGCAAAAAATGATACAGGCGGATAAAATTGTTCGCCAGTTGGTAATATCACGCCATCGGGCAATGTGGTTGGTGTAATATTTATATCATCAGTGAAGATGAGACGCATATTTGTAACCATAGAAAAGCCTTTGGAGAAAATAGTTAGGTCCTTAGCATCCATTAACATAAGGGCTAAATCAGTAACACCTGTAGGGAAGGGCGGCTTTGCGATTGTAGGATTATTGATATAATCAACATTAACGGAGATCGATTTGTTGGTTTCGAAATAGCCAGCATTATTGTTTTGTAGCCAGGCTGTCAGACGCTCAGCATATATAGCAAGACATGGACGTCCTGAATATGATTTGTCGATATGAAATGGGAAGCTGTCTCCGTTGGCATCGAAAATACCGGGCCAATTTTGTTCGGTTGGATCGAACGGGTTAGGGTTTTTTCTGAAGATAATACTAACGCGTTCTAAATCTCCACTAATGCCGTCATTGGGGTCATCTTGCCAATAACTGAATTTGATTGCAGTGGGGGTTTGGTCGGTTGCAGATTCTACATCTATTACATCAAGGCGCATGCTACATTGCTTTGCTCCAATGCTGTAATAGTCCCATGATGTGGGGGAGATCGCATTATTGCTGTTACTTTCAGAATCGGGGTCGCCGGTATAGCGGTCGTAAAATTCGAGCCCACGGTTGATGGGTATAAAAGTAACGCGTCCACCATCTGAGGATGATGAAATAGGGAAGGTTTTACCCTGTGTTTGAGCAAGTTCGCGCGCGTTGCTCTCAAAAGGGTCTGCTCCATCAGCACCAGTAGTATCGCCATTAACTGTGGTATTTGATGAAACCTCGACTCCCTTTCTGGCTGCAATAGCATCTGTTGAAAAAGAGCCCTCAGTTTTAACTTTTTCGGCAAATATGCTGCCCTTCAAGCTGACATTAGACCACTCAGTCCCATCACTATGAGTGCCGAAAGTCGTGAATGATGAGGCGCTTATAGGGAGTTGGGACGGGATCTCGTAAAGTGAAATGAGATACTTCTTTTTCCTAGAAACAACTCGCGTCAGAGCCGCGTCTTGGCTAGCGAAAGACATCTCAAATACCCACCAATTATGCTTGGCTATCATCGTGCTGCTATTTTGATAATTAAAATGCATTTCAGGTGCATCGATTAAGTTGAAGAATGGAAAGTCTTCAACAGATGCTTGGACCCAGCCCTCAGCATCCATGCCATAAATTTTGTTGAAAGATACAACGGGGTACATGGTATCAGCTGTTTGTTCAGTTGAGCTGCAATTCAGGGGAGGGGGGTAATCGTTGGTTGCTGCTAAATTGGTGCCAGAGGTGATTGCATCCGGATTTGAAGTGGTTCCACTCAATGCTGTTATGATGGTGCTTTGATCTAGGTAGGAATCGGTGTTGTTGCCGCTGCGGTGACTATCGACGCCTATAGTTCCAGCGATGTCTGGGGAGAGAGCTTGGCGAGAATTTGATAGCTCAAGGGCGTCATTAATAATGCTTTTCCATTGGAGGTTTTCTGCGCCGGGGGAATTACTAGAGTTATCTTGCATGCACATGATTGCTCTATTGGGGATAATATTAGTCAGAGCTCGCAAAAATGCATCTTCACGTTGTTGGTAGTCGTTTTTGAGTAAACTGTTTTTCTGCACATCATGTGCAACAATGGTATTTTCATACATCGATACGAGTATGATCAGTAAGGCGAGGCCTACCGAAGTAACCGTCAATAAAGACGCAAAGCCAGGAGCCGTTGTTAAAGCTCGGGTTGATGATTTCTTTGTTATAATTATCATCGTTGTGTGGTGGTTGAGTAAATGATCTCTTCGCCATTAGGGCCGCTGAGTTTTGTGCGTAGAACCCCATTTTCGACGGAGAAAATAACATCTTGAAGTTGGGTGCTGATGCTCCATTCAGATGTGGCTACGGCTAATTCGGCCATGCTTTCTAGGTGGTAATAGTCCAAGTCGTTCTCATCCCTATCAAATGCAATAACGCCAAAGCTGCTGTCAGCGGGATTGGCTGGGTCTTGGAATTTAAGCGCGATTACTTTACCGTCTGTGATGGTCGCATTGGTTCCAGCTTTGGCATCTGCCAGGTTAGCATACATGCGAAAAAAGTTGGCCCTGGGTATGATGCGGTTCAGGCTATTATTGATTTGAGGAGCTTCACTAATGAGGAAGTTTTGTGTCTTTAGTATTTGGTAAGAGGCTAATTGACTGTTGAAAAGCGTCAGAGATATCGTTGCAACCATTAATCCGACTAGGATAATTACAGTCATTTCAACGAGTGTTAATCCTCGTCTGATTCTCTTCCATTCCAGTGTCATGACTATTGTGTTCGTATGGTGGTGCGAGATTTAACGTAATCATTTTCACCAATTTTGTAGGAAAGGTGAGACTGCATTTGCCATGTTTGCATTTCAGAAGGATTGCTCGATGTGGATCCGCTGCCCCCGTATTCAGGTAAATTATTACTATCTGGTATGCGGGTGCGAATGACAGTGGCTGTGATCGCTATTCCCCCGGGCAGTTTTCCCATTTCGACTTCAGTATTACTAGTCTGTGGATAGATGGGCCACGGCGAATCATTACTCGCAAGCTGCTGAAAGCTAATGCGCTGAGCGTAGGCTTCTTCATATGTGAGGTAAGCATCCGAGATGTTTTGGTGAATGATCCATTGACGGGGGGCCATGATGTCGAGGTTGCCCTTAAATACAATCAGGCCAATACTGGTCAGTAGTGCCAGAGCAATAGTAAGCTCGACTAGCATGCTTCCGCTACGGAATTTCTTTCGGTGGCTTGTTTTACCGCCGGAGACGAAAACAGCTGGGTTTAGATGCTTGCTATGAGGGTGCAGCGTATTATTTTCAAGGTCAACATGATTACTAAATTGCCTTCGGTATCCAAATCCCTGATTGGTTGTTTGGTTTTTATGGGATTTACAGTTGGGTCTTATGCGCAAGAGGTTCTGCTGCCTCCATTTGGTTTGCAGTGGGGTGGAGGGGCTGAAACATTGAAGAAATGGGCCTCTGATCAACAGCTTAAGATTACAGAGCGTGCCTTGAGCGATAAACCTAGGCATACGATTATCCGAGTGAAATCCGCCAGTGGCCCGCTTCCCGATCATAAAGCGGATGCACTGGAAGCTAGGTATCATGCTGGTAAGTTGTATGAGGTGTCGGTTCATTATGGGGCTACCACTGGTGATCCAAAGAGCATTGTTAATGAGTTCAATAATTTGAAGTCTTTATTGGCGGTCAAGCACGGTATGTTTAGTCCCAACAATAAACAACAAAAGAAAGTAGAGGGGGGCATTAGTAAGTCAGTTTCTTATCATGTGGAGCCGGTGAGTGGAGTTGTATTATTGATGGTTTTATCTGAGTTTGAAGATCGGGTAAGAGAGGCGCATTACGCACGTTTTTCTCTTATTTATCGAAATCAGAATATCATTCAGATGAAGTAGTGCTGCCTACGACTTCAATTTTACGATCAACGTAAAAGGTGACAGCAAGAATTCTTTCAGGATTACCATTGTTGAAGGGGGTAATGGTCGAAACCTCCAATGTATAAAAGCCGTCATCTGTGATATACTTGTCCCAGTTTGTAACAGGTATTTCTGCGGGGGAGTCCGCAGTTCCGATGGGTTCAGCTCGGTTATATGGCCCAAGTTTGAATGAAGTGTATACTGGGATGACGTTCCCATCGAGGTT
>ERZ767285.225-NODE-225-length-23628-cov-4.743705_pt1 | contig 23628 bp, 14 predicted proteins | sample MGYA00374953_ERZ767285 | MGnify/ENA primary metagenome ERZ767285 (study PRJEB28947, sample SAMN06267186) | marine metagenome | isolation source: Columbia River Estuary | place: USA:Columbia River Estuary, USA | collected 2013-07-23 ...
GCATCTCTCGAACAAGCCGGGGAAGATTCCTTTTCCAAAACCGGATGGATACGATCCCGGGCGCTATGCACTGCTGGCACGTTTCCTCAACTTCGATGCCAAGATCCAGTGGACACTCAACTATACGACCAAGCCAATGACGGATGGTCCGGTGCAGATGCGCAATGGAGACAGTAACAATGCCGGTAGCTTCTCTACGGATTATATCGGCGGTTGTCATTACTGGCCGGACGGCACCTACCAACCAGTGTCATTTGCACAACTCCCAGCACCACGGCGTGGGTTGCCGATTCCCCTCAATGAATTGTATCAATTACGGGAGAAAATTTTTCAGGACCATGTCACCTACCAGCAAGGGTTCATGTATTTCCTGGCAAACGATCGCCAGGTCCCGCAGAAGTTGCAGAAAAGGGTGAACGCCTTCGGACTCGACCCGCGCGAATTTACCAAGACGAGACACTGGCCCCATCAACTTTATGTGCGGGAAGGAAGGCGCATGGTTTCAGATTATGTGATGACGCAGGCGAACTGCGAATCGGCAAGAGTGGCCGAGGATTCGGTTGGGCTAGCGGCCTACGCGATGGATTCTCACAATTGTCAACGCGTCGTGGTTGAGGAAAACGGCCAGTTAACGATGCGAAATGACGGAAACTTCGGCCTAAAATGCCCGAAGCCCTACCCGATTTCCTACCGCTCGATCGTACCGAAAAAAAAGGAGTGTGAAAACCTGCTGGTCCCACTTTGCCTTTCCGCGTCGCACGTCGCTTACGGCTCAATCCGCATGGAACCGGTCTTCATGATTCTCGGCCAGAGTGCGGGAACTGCCGCCAGCCTCGCCATCGATCATGATTTACCGGTGCAAGAGGTAAACTATGAGCAGCTCAAGCAACATCTACTTGCGGACAAGCAGCGGCTCTAGGAGCTCCTGAAGAGGAATCGGGTCAAACTCTGAATAAGCGCCTCAAGCTCCCTCGGTATTCTGAACACGAAATTGGTTCGGCGTATAACCCCTGTCTTTTTTGAATACTCTCATCAAGTATTCAGAAGAAGAGTATCCTACCCTTGCTGCGATATCGCTGATGCTCATATCCGTTTCCCTCAATTATCTAAACCGCTTTAATAGCAACCCTAAGGTGTCAATTTCGCTTCCCCTGACATCAAATCAAGCTACAAATAAGAAACCTCATCAAACAGGCCAAATAAATCATGGATTTACTGAGAATAGCACAGCACATAAGACAGACGCGCAAACAACAGGGCATGACGGTGGAGGCACTCGCCAGTAAATCAGGATTCAGTAAGACCTTCATCTCAAGATTAGAGAACTTTCGGATCACACCATCGATCAAGTCATTGAGTAAAATTGCTGATGGTCTCGGCATCCAAATGTCGGCATTTTTCGAAACAAGCACGGACCCAATTCAATATTTGAGCGGACACCTTAACGAGGGAGAAGAAATCGAGCGCAACGGGGGCAAGTATGGCATCAAATATCATTCCCTCGCATTCAATAAGCCAGAGCGCAAACTCAACCCCTTCGTCATTGAGTATAGCCGCAGTGATGAAAAACGCGGTTTTCTTGCTCATGACAGCGAAGAGTTTTTTGTCCTACTCGAGGGAGAGCTCGAGTTTATGGTATATGACGAGGACCACTGCACATTGATGAAACCGGAGCAAACGTTTTACCTCGCAGAAGGGGTGCCGCACCGCGTGCAGCTCGCCGAAGGCTGTGACTTCGCCAAAGCCTTGATTGTATATAGCAAAGAAGAAGCAAAGGTGGAATCCTAGACCGTGCCTACTCTGGATGAGGGGTGCAACGAATCAGGCATAAATGAGCTTGGTAAAGGGAGTTGGGATGTTTACTGATTTTTTTACATTTTTTATTTTTGTAATTACTCAGCTTAACAGTTCGTAACCATAGGCCAAGCCATGCAGATTAGATCTCAGCTCAATACCCTTATCGTCCACTCCGCACTGGCCACTCTAGCCAGCTTAGCATTAAGTGTCCAGACCGCCAACGCGGTAGATATTGTCGCGCATCGCGGTGCTTCGGCTGACGCACCAGAAAACACCCTACCCGCCTTCGAACTGGCCTGGAAACTTGGTGCCGAACGGGCCGAAGGTGATTTTTTCATGACCTCGGACAATGTCATTGTCTGCTTTCACGACAAGACAACGAAGCGCCTAGGAGGAGGGAACCTGAAGGTGATTGCCACCCCTTATAAAAAGCTTCAGACCTTGGATGTAGGAGCGTGGAAAGGCCCAAAATGGAAAGGGACCAAGATTCCGACCCTGGCAGAAGTGCTAGCGACCTTACCCGCTGATAAAGGGCGGATGTTCATCGAGATCAAGGACGGAGTCCGCATCGTCGAGCCACTCGCAGAACAGCTCCGCAAGGCAGGTATAGCAAAATCACGACTCGCTATTATTTGCTTTAATCAGGCGGTGATCGCCGCCTGCAAACAGGCCATGCCGGAGGTGGACGCCATCTGGGTGGTCTCGACCAAGACCTATCAGAAAATGGGAATTACCGATGTGATTAAAACAGCGAAAAAGATCAGAGCTGATGGCATCGACGTTCAAGCGAGCCATTCGATTACCCCGATATTCAATGAAGCCCTGCGTAAGAACGGGCTTCAATTCCACTGCTGGACGGTCAATGACATACCTTTGGCACGCCATATGGCAAAGATGGGCGTGGACTCCATTACCACGGATCGCCCTGCATTCATCAGGCGCGGGCTGCAGACGGTCAAGGAAGGAGCAAGTGGCGGAGTTCTGCAATACCTTGACTTTGATGATCAAGCAGATGGCCCGGCAGGTATCAAGGGGCGTGCGCTATCTGGCAAGGTGTTCAAGACCGGCAAAACCTTGCCTGCCTCGGGCACGGTGGCGATGTGGTATCGACCGGTCCCATGGTATGACTACCAGACGGTATTCGACAGCAGCGCTGACTCGGACGTCTGGGAGCTGTGGATCAACAAGGACGCCCAGATAGGATTCCGCACGACCAAACAGGATCTGCGCATCACCCATCGCTTGCATCCCGTGGCCACGGTGAATCAATGGCAACACCTCGCCGTGACCTGGGATCAGCGCACGGTGAATCTCTATGTCAACGCGGCCCCGGTGGTGAGTGCTAAGCGCAAGCAGCCATCGCCTCCAAGGGGTGACTTTTGCCTCGGTGGGGGCCATGCTGAAAATATTCCAGGCAAAGGAGCATGGGACGAAGTGGGGGTTTTTAAAAAGGTATTGTCCGCCACTGAGTTAAGGGGTCTGATGCTGGACGGGGTGGCTAATACTCAGGGCGAATAGGGGGGAAGCTTGAAGCTCTGGAGAGAGGGTTGAAAAAAGTTTACTTTATTGTTTACATAAGGGGGTTTTAGTTTACAAAAAAGTATTGCAACGGCCCAATATTAATACATATAACTTAAATATATTATGAAAAATAATAATCCCCACAGACTTTTCATGCTTTTAGGATTTATTGCCACAGTTACATCGGCGAATGCTTCCACCCTTACCTTTGATACAGGGCAAAGTAACAACCAAGATCTGAGTCTTACCTTTGGTGGCAATCTGAGTGCGGATATTTCTGGTGCTAACGTAGACAACGGGGCCACTGCCAATATCGGCCTAAGCTGGGCGCCGTCACCCGATGTCTGGGAGGTGCACGGTTCAACGGGTGTGTGGGATACCCTTGACCCTTCCGCTGGCATCGTCGACGTGGTTCAGCTGGACGTCAATGACGCCGCGTCGGACCCGACCGTCACCTTTAGCGTGGATGCGGGCTCGAGGCTGCGCTTGAACTCCCTGGACATCGGTCAATCAAGCGACAAAGGACCGACCAGTAACGCATGGACGATCTCCATTTCCGAGCTCGGAGGAAGCGAAGTATTGTCTCACACCACAGCAGCTCTCGGTGCCAACGATACCGAAGCGGTTGCATTCAATTTTGTGGGCAAAGAGGGAACAGACTACGTCCTGAGATTTGATGACGGGGGCGAAGATGCATTTTCAACTGCCATCGACAACCTGAGTTTTAATCAGCTCGATGGATCCAACCTGATCTTCAACCCGGGCAATGAATTGGCTTTGGATAATGGAGAAATAGCGGGTTGGGAGGAGATCACCGGATCAAATTGGACGCAGCGCTCTGCTAATCCTGCTCCCGAGGACGGAACGGCTTACTTTTTTCCCGCAGCCGCTGCCATAGCAGAGCTTAGCCAGACCATCAACGTCTCCGCTTATGGTGGTGCGATTGATTTGGGTATTCAGCAGTTTGACTTTTCAGGGTATATCAGTAGTTACCTTTCCGGTGGCGATACCTCCCAAATCATCATCGATTATCTGGACGCATCGGGTAGTGTCCTGGAATCCTATGATTCAGGCGCCATTTATGCACCATTTGATGAGGGCACGGCATGGGACCTGTTGACCGATTCCCGCTTGGCAATTGCCGGCACGCGTCAAATTGAGGTTCGCCTGCTTGCCGCTCGCAACACAGGAACCAATAATGACGGCTATTTCGACTCGCTCTCATTGACCACTTTTGCCGTTCCCGAGCCTTCGTCTACGGCCTTGCTGGGACTGGGCCTCAGCGCCATGCTGCTGCGCCGTAAGCGCAGCTGATTGTTAACCGGCCCAAGTAAGCTGAGGCAGCCGGCCGCAACTTCAACTTAGTAAACCCCTTCACTTCAAAAGTTTACCAAAATGTTTACTTATGCGACTCCATGCAAAAAACCAGTAGATCCAGTCACCCCGTTCTTACCTTCAAAACCAAGTAACACACCCTATGATGAAGCAAATTTGTAATCATGGACGCCGTAAGCTGGCGCTTGCCCTACTCGTGTCCATGAGCTTCTCAGGAAGTGTGAATGCCGATACTGCTGTTACGGCACACCGGGGTGCGTCGATCGATGCACCGGAAAACACCATTGCGTCCATCCTTGCCGCTGCCGGTATTGCGGATTACACCGAGATGGACGCGCGCCTTACTTCCGATGGTGAGCTCGTGCTCATGCACGATAGCACCATTGATCGGACCACCGATGGCTCGGGTGCCGTCTCGTCAAAATCGCTGGCCGAGCTGCAAGCACTCGATGCAGGTTCCTGGTTTTCCCCGTCCTATGCGGGTGAGCAGGTGCCCACACTGACTGAGGCGATGAACGCGGCCTTGTCTGTGGGTGTAGCACCCCTGGTGGAGCGCAAGGCTGGCAGTGCCAGCGACTACCACAATGAATTTACCTCCGAGGGTTTCTCGACCAATGATTTTGCAGTGATCTCCTTTGATTGGAATTTCCTGAATGCGCTGGATACCCTCAACAGTTCCTACCAGCTGGGGGCGCTGGGGAGCGGCTCGTTGACACAATCGGTCGTTGATAATGCGATCGCTGATGGAGCCGACTTTATTTCCTGGAGAAGTAGTGATATTGACCAAACCAAAGTCGATCTGGTCCAATCGAATGGATTGGGCATCCAAGTCTGGACAGTGAACAACGCAGGCCGGATGCAGCAGTTGCTCGATTACGGAGTTGACTACATCACCACCGACAACCCCTCTTTGTTGAGTTCGTTGATTGCCGACCGGGAGCTCTCCCTGAGCAACCTGCTGCTCAATGCCGGCTTTGAAGATGGCCTCAACAGCTGGACCACCTCAGCCGTGGGGCCTGACCCTGATGCGGCTGTTGGGATACGTTCAGCAAGTCCAGACCCGATTGAGGGGAGTGCTTACATCTTTGGAGACGATACTCCGTCGTTCAGAGCATACCAGGACGTGGACCTGGTGGCCGCTGGCTTCTCTGCAGCAACCATCGACCTCGGAGGACTGGATGCTTTGTTTGGAGGGTATCAGGCAGGCTATAATAATGATGGGGATTACGGTGTTATTAGCTTAGAATTTTTCGATGACAACGGAGTTTCTCTTGGGATGTCTGGTTTGGATGCTTATACATCTGACCTGTCATGGGCGCTACAAAAGGGCACGGTAGACGTAATTAGTGGAACTCGTACGATAAGATACAGCTTCACAGGCACGAGACTCAATGGCACCAACAATGATGCTTATCTGGATTTAGCCTCTCTTGTCGTTACCGTGCCCGAGCCTTCTTCGCTTGCCTTACTTGGCCTGGGACTTAGCTCCATGCTGCTTGACCGCAAGAGGAGCTAAGAGTGTTGCGTTTTGAGTGAGACAGCCAAGCCTGTTGTGGGCAATGAGTTCATTCAGAACACTGATGGCACCGGTGAGCATAGATGTTCACGGAAGGTTGACGGGTACATCGGCAGAAAGTTTACTTAAAAGTTTACATATGGCGCTAAAAGGGGCACCTCTGTGCACCATGAATCAACGCACCGCGCAGATCAAAAAGCTCACCTCAGAGAAGCAGGATGTGCTGATTATAGGTGGAGGTATCAATGGCGCTTCGTGTGCCGCCGGCTTAGCCGCGGCTGGCTTGAAAGTGGCCCTCGTGGAGCGGGGTGATTTTGCCTCCGAGACTAGCCAGTCATCGTCCAATCTGGTCTGGGGTGGGATCAAGTATCTGCAGAGTGGCTGCATCAGACTGGTGGCAGAACTATGCCGATCCAGGAATGACTTGATTCGCAGTTACCCTTCCTCGGTACGTGAGATCCGCTACTTCACCACCCTGCAGAAAACATCTCCTTCGAGGTTACTGTTTTATGTTGGCACCTGGGTCTATTGGTTGTTTGGTCGTGGCTTCACCGTTATGCCGAAGTTATTGAGCGCACGTGATATCACAGAGGCCACGGGCGCAGAATCAGTCGGGGGAGTGGAGTACTCGGATGCCTATCTGCCCGACAATGACGCCCGCTTTACCTTTCACTTTATCCGCGCAGCATGGCGCTACGGTGCCCAAGCGGTAAACTACGTCGAGTCGGTTGGCAGTAGGCGGGAAACGAATGATGGAGATCACTGGGTGACAACTTTGCGGGATGTCCGTAAAGGCACTGAACATAAGATCCAATCAGACATCATCATCAATGCGGCAGGGCCAATGGTAGACGAGCTCAACGAGCTCAATAAGGTCGAGACGAACAGCCAAATTGTGTTCTCCAAGGGGGTACACCTGATTGTGCCAAAGCTCACTGAGATCTCAAAAATTATGACCTTCTTTGCCGGTGACGGCAGGTTGTTTTTCGCCATTCCGATGGGAACGCGCACCTGTATCGGGACCACGGACACGGCCCAGAAACATTGGCCAAGTGAGGTGACCGAGGATGACGTGCAGTTCATTCTGGAAAACATCAATGCCCAAATGGCACTGCCAAAGCCGCTGACCATGGGAGACGTGATTGCAACCCGCTGTGGTGTCAGACCCCTTGCAGTTAAGAAGGTGGCATCCAACAAGGACGTCAAGGGTCAGGGCGACTGGATGAAGCTCTCTCGCAAACACGTCAACGAGGTGAACCATGCGCAAAAGTATATCAGTATCTACGGCGGCAAACTCACCGATTGCGTCAACGTAGGCAACGAAATGCGCGCGATCTGTGAGCAATTTGGCTATCAAGTGAGCAAGCAAAAGTGGTATGGTGAGGACGAGGGTAAGGAAGCCTTCCTCACCGATGCGAAGCATCTTAACAAAGAACAACTCGATGGCATCGACAACAGTGCCGACAGACTTTGGAGACGATACGGCAAAGAGGCTGGTTTACTGCTGGCCATGGTCAACGACCAGCCGGAGCTAGCAGAGGAAGCCATTACTGGCTCGGGAGTGCTCAGGGTCGAGGTGAAGTATGCCGCAGAGCATGAAATGGTGGTCACCATGGAGGACTTCTTACGCCGCCGCACAAATCTGTCGTTGTGCCATCGATTGAGTAACGCTACACAAGAAATGGCAAAAATAGCTGAATCACTCTTCGGCAATGAGGCCGTTGACCAACTTCAGGAGTATCAACAGGCTCAGCCAACCACGAACGACTAACAACGACTATAACTATCATCATGCCACCCTCTTTAAAAAACGTTCGTTGCCTCTTTACGGATATTGACGACACCATGTCGACCGACGGGAGAATCACCCGTGAAGCCTACGATGCGCTCTGGCGAGCACACGATGCCGGGCTTGCCATCGTACCAGTAACGGGCAGACCCGCAGGCTGGTGTGACCACATGGCACGAATGTGGCCTGTTGATGGAGTGATCGGTGAGAACGGCGGGCTCTACATGAGAATGACCAAGCAAGGTTTGCTGCGTGAGTTTCGTTATGACGAACCCACCCGCGCCGAGTTCAGAAAACGCTTGGAGAAAATCCGCGAGGAGGTTCTCACCAAGGTTCCAGGATCTGGCATTGCATCTGACCAGCCCTATCGTGAATATGATTTGGCTATTGATTTCAGTGAAGATGTTGAGCCACTTTCCCAGGGTGCTGTTTCAGAAATCGTACGCATTTTTGAATCTCACGGAGCCACTGCCAAGATCAGCTCCATTCATGTCAACGGCTGGTTCGGTGAGTTCGATAAACTGACCATGACCGAGCAATATGCCCGTGATGTGTTCGGCGTATCACTGGGTGAAGAGAACGACACCTTTGCCTTTTGCGGTGACTCCCCTAACGACGAGCCCATGTTCGCATTCTTCAAGCACTCCTTCGGGGTAGCCAACGTACGCGAGTTCCTGCCACAGATGCAATCTCTTCCCGCTATTATCACCCGGTCTGAGACTGGGGCTGGCTTCACTGAAGTGGTTGACGCCATCCTCAAAGACCGCCAATCAAGCTAACAAAAATAATAGCTACACAACAAACACCGTCAGACAAAACAACAAGACCATGATCTCGAAAATCAGAAGTTTTTTCTCCGCCGCCAAGCACATTGAGCGGCTGCCTGATGACGAGGTGAAACGTCTTTACCCACGCTATCGCTGGCGTGTGATGGAGTCGACCTTCATGGGATACGCGACCTTCTACTTGGTGCGTAACAACCTCTCGGTGGTGTCCAAGGAGCTTGAGGTAGGACTCGCCTATACCCACTCCATGATTGGCAGTATTCTTGCCATCACCGCCATATCCTACGGGCTTGGCAAGTTTCTGATGGGAGCCATGTCGGACCGCAGTGACGCTCGCAAGTTCATGGCCGTTGGCCTGATGCTCACCGCCGTGTGCAATTTTCTTTTTGGCAGTGTCAGTGATTTTCAACTCCATCTTTTGCTTTGGTCTTTGAACGGATTTTTCCAGGGAATGGGCTGGCCTCCCTGCGGGCGAAGTATGGGCCACTGGTTTAGTGAGCGCGAACGGGGCTTGATGTTCAGTATCTGGAACACTTCGCATAACGTCGGTGGCGGCATTGCCGGTATGCTGGCTGCTTGGGCGGTGATTCACTTTGGCGGTTGGCAGTATGCCTTCTTTGTTCCCGGAGTGGTTGCAGCCATCGGCTCCATCTACCTATTCTGGAGGCTTCGGGATACCCCCCAATCCGTCGGCTTGCCGCCGATTGAGGAATACAACGACGACTTCACCGAGGATGAGAAGAAACACGGCACTCATGAGAAGGAGCTCAGCTTCAAGGAGCTCTTTGTCGATCATGTGTTGATGAATAAGTGGATATGGCTGCTTGCCATCGCGAATTTTTTCGCCTACATCGCCCGCTACAGTATGCTCGACTGGGGGCCAATGTATTTACGCGAAATCAAGGGTGCCAGCCTGGCCGGGGGCGGCATTGCCATTCTGGCCCTGGAGTTTGGCGGCATTCCATCGACCATCTTCCTGGGCTGGATCTCTGACAAGCTTGGTGGCCGGCGCGGCATGGTGGCCGTGCTCTGCATGGTGCCGATCTTGCTCGCTTTCCTCACCATCCTACTGACCCCTGCGGGTTACCTTTGGTTGGACATGCTAATGCTCGTGATGATCGGCTGCTTTATCTATCCTGTGATTAACTTTATTGTTATCATCGCACTGGATTTGAGTTCCAAGAAAGCGATCGGAACGGCAGCCGGCTTCATCGGGCTGTTCGGCTACATCGGACGGACGGTACAGGCGAAAGGATTCGGGGTCATGATTACTCACTACAAGGACGTATATGATCTCGATACCGCGTGGAAGATTGTGCTCTACACGACCTTGGGCTGTACCTTTATCGCTATGGCACTGTTAGCCTTTACGTGGAAAATGAAACCACGTGCTTAATACCGAGCGATGATAAACAGAAATCGTATGGTCGGAAGCTTCACCTTCACTTTGGCAGTATCCACCCAGGTTCTCCAAAAGCTTACCCGATCTCCTACCGCTTCATCGTGCCCAAGAAGAATGAGTGCGCCACTCTGCTGATGCCACTCTGCTGATGCCACTCTGCTGATGCCACTCTGCTGATGCCGCTCTGCCTTTCCGCATCCCACGTCGCATACGGCTCGATCCGTATGGAGCCCGTCTTCATGATTTAGCGGTGCAAGGCGTAAACTATGAGCGGCTCAAGCAACTTCTACTTGCGGACAAGCAGCGGCTCTAGGAGCTCCTGAAGAGGAATCGGGTCAAACTCTGAATAAGCGCCTCAAGCTCCCTCGGTATTCTGAACACGAAATTGGTTCGGCGTATAACCCCTGTCTTTTTTGAATACTCTCATCAAGTATTCAGAAGAAGAGTATCCTACCCTTGCTGCGATATCGCTGATGCTCATATCCGTTTCCCTCAATAATTTAGCCACGAGCTTGAGACGACTCTTCTGAATTTCATGGGCAGGGCCATGGCCAAGGGACTTCACAAAGCGGCGCTCCAGTGCCCGGCGAGATAAACCCAATGCCTCAGCAAGCTCGCTGACCTGAAGTATCTGGCTCTGTAGATGCTCACGTATGTAGTGCATCGCCTTCCTAACATCCGGGTCGGAAATAGCCAAGGTCTCGGTCGATTCCCGGGTATTGATCTCAGCCTCTGCGATGCGCAAATCCTCATCAGGCAGCTCTTCGCCTTTAATCACGGCGTGCAGTAAACGCGCTGCCTCATGACCAACCTGCCCTGCCGGAGTCACCATGCCTGAGAGTGGCGGCGTGCACACCTGACAAAGTAGCTCATCATCATCTCCTGCCAGTACCGCTACTTGCTCCGGCACATCGATCCCGCCATCCAGACAGGCATTGAGCACATTGCGTCCACGGGCTGAAGCCCAGGTCCATATGCCGATGGGCTTAGGTAACTCCGTGAGCCAGGCGAGCAAGTCTTCACGCTTTTCTTGCCAACCACTCTGCCCCTGCCTCTGACTCGGATGATAGACTTCACAGGAAAACCCCCGTGCCTGCGCAGCCGCCTCGAAGGCTTCGCAATGACGTGCCACGTATTGCAAGTCCTCCAAGCCACAGTATGCCAGATGCTCGTAGCCCCGCTGTGCAAAGTGCTCCACAGCCGCTTCTGCCGCTGTTCGCACGTCACCCGTGATGCGATGAAAATCAACTCCTTTCAGCTCAATAGCTGAGACGTTAATCACCGGTTTCCCAAACGCTTTGAGCTCACGATACATCTCCAAATCGCCAATCCGTGCAATCACCCCATCCCCTTGCCAGCCTCTACCCAGAGCTAGTTTCTCATCCCTACCACTCTCCACCACCGTGAGCTGCCAGCCCGTTTGCTTCGTCGCGTAATCGGCAATACCACGGATCACGCGGCGGCCCCACCCCGTCGAGGTGTCCACCAATACCGCTATCCTAATGACCTTGCTCATCTTGTCGTAAATTAACTGCTATCATCTACAATATAACCACAAACCAAGTCAAAACAACAAAAGCATTGGCGTAATAGTGCAGTCATCTGTCGTAAAAGTGCAGAATGATTCTCATCGCTGGCACGTATACTCCTAAGGTATATCATACCCTTCCCCAGCTCCCATACCCCTCCCCAGCTCTCGCCCCATACCCCTTCTTAGCTCTTGTCCCATCACGCCAGCCACCTTCAATATGCCAATCAACATTCTGCTCCTGATCTTAGCCTTGCTCGCTTATCCTGCCCTGCGCGCGCAAGCTGCAGAGCTGACGCCTATCCCCATCGGCGATGGGCAGCTGCGTATCAACGAGCAGGGCTTGCGTTTCTCCTTTGTCGATGCGGAGGGCAAGACCACAGCACCTGCCCACCATGGCGCAGGCGCCTCATTGAATGGATCGGCCTTGAGTGTGGAGAAACGATTGGACGGTCATCGCTTCGCATTGGTTTCCCAGAAAGGGCAACGGGCAACCCTCACCATTTCCCACGATGACGGGCACACCCAATTCAGCTTTGTCCCAGAGCTGCCTGCCACCCACGCTAAACCCCATCTGTTTGCCGTCCAGCTCGGCGGCATGCCCGTGGCATACGGGCTTGGGGATGTCGGTGGCTGGAACCAGACCCTCAACCTTATCAATAAAGAGGAAACCACCTACAAAATAAGACACGATGGCGGGAAGCTCCGATGGTTGAGCTCCTTTATCATCTTCCCACAAAACAACTTCGCCAGCGTCACTTTCGACGGCCAAGATCAAGTGGTAACACTCAGTAAATCCGGCTATAAAATGGCGGTGAAAACCTCCGAAGCTGCCGTGTTTTCCTTCTTTACTGGGTCGATGCCCGATCTCTATGCAAGTTATCAGAAGGTGCTAAAAAGCCGTGGCTATCCGCTGGTGAAACCCAAGTCCCGCCTCTTCGAGCTCGGCTGGGAATCATGGGCCGCCCTCGGTTGGCAAACAAATTCCAAGACCATGCTCGAGTCCATTTCACGTTTTCAGGAGAGCGGCTACCCTGTCCGCTGGGCGGTCAGCGGCTCTGGCTTTTGGGAAGATGGAGGCACGACTACCAGCTATGGTAAATGGGGAAAGAAGTTTCCAGATGCTATGGAGTTCAAAGAGCAGCTCCACCAGCGTGACGTCAAGTGGATGATCGGCCTGCGCACCAACTTCGTGCCTCCGGGTGGCCCCTACAAACCCGTCACCAAAGAACGCGATCAAAACATGGTGGTCGACACATTTCGCGGAAATCCTCTCTCTCAAGAAGCGCTGGATCAAAATTACTTTCTCAAAAAACCTGATGGTCAGCTCTGGAAAAGACATTCCAACTGTTTCCCCATCGTCCCTTGCTACCTAGTTGATGGCAATAATCCCAAAGCCGCGAAGTGGTACGCAGAGCTCTATCAGCAGTGGCAGGTGGATGGTATCAAGGAGGACACCATGATGCATCTGGGCGCTACGCATCTAGATGTTTTCAACCACCCTATAGCCAACATTGCCAACATCACCAAAGACGATGCCCTGGTGATGGCACGCTGCGGCAGCTTCACCTCACCGGGCACCTTACTGCGCATCAACGATACTCATGTCAACGAACTCAGCCGCCGTATTCCCATCAACTACCTGCAGAACGCGGCAAGTGGCGCACCCAATGCCTACTCGGACACGGTCGGCTTCAAGAAAATGAAAAACTACTCTGAGCTTGTCGTCCGCCACGCCTGGCTTCTCTCCCTCACCGCGGGGCTGGCTGTCGGAGAAACTTCCTCCCACTGGACTGAGAAACAACAAGCCATCTTCAAAAAACCCTTCGACTTACACTACCATATTGTTCCCACACTCTACGACGCCGCGATGAAGTCCTACCTCAGCGGCTACCCGTATACCATGACTCCGCTCGGCATCGCTTACCCCGATGATCCAGAGGCTACGGCAGCCCCCAACTTCCAGTGGATGATCGGAGACTCGCTGCTCTGCACCCCCCTACTCAAAAATCATGCTTCAGGTAAAATGGACCTCTATCTACCAGAGGGCACCTGGTTTGATTATGACACCGGAGAAAAACACAGCGGCCCCAAGCTCCTGAAAGACTTCCCCTTGCCAGTGACCAAGACGCCCTGCTTCGTTGGCGGCAAAGGCATCCTTGTGACTCGCTCGTCAGATGACACGCCACTCACCGTCCATCTATACCCCACCGATCAAACCTGCAAGAGCCACACCGTGTATCATCTGGACGGCACCTCCACCAGTGAGATTACTTGGGCAGAGCCTAACAAAACTCGCTCCGTCACTGACACCACCACGGGCAAATCTGTCACTACTCATATGGACGAAAACACCTCTGCCCTGTCTTTTGAAATTTCACCAGACCACCATTACCTAGTGAAATAACCTTCCACCATCTCACCATGCCCACTACCGACTGGATCGTTCTTATCTTTTACCTACTGGGCACTGCCTTCCTGGGCGTGTTCCTTGGCAAGCTGGTCAAGAACGCCTCGGACATGTTTAGCGCTGGGGGCAGCTCCCCATGGTGGACCAGTGGCCTGAGTGCCTTCATGACCATGTTCTCGGCGAACACCTTCGTAGTCTGGGGCAGCATCGCCTTTGATGTCGGCATGGTCGCGGTGATGATCAACTTAATGTATGGTGTTGCCGCCCTGCTCGCTGGCTACTTTGTAGCAAGTCGTTGGAAGGCGATGGGGGTGGAAACTCCCGCCGAATACATCCGCATCCGCTTCGGCACCGGGGCACTTCACTTCTACACCTGGTCGATGATGGTGCTGCGCGTCATCGGTACTGCCGCTGCTCTATACGCGCTTGCCAAAATCCTGGTTGCCCTGATGCCACTGGGCGAGGGCAATCCACTGCGCGACCCTGAGACGGGCAATCTGTCCTTACGCTACGCTATCCTCATCTTCGGCTCCATCGTAGTACTCTACACCATGATCGGCGGCCTCTGGGCTGTACTGATGACCGATGTGCTCCAGTTCATCATCCTCAACCTTGCCGTGCTCTTTGTTGTGCCACTGGCTCTGCATCAAGTCGGTGGTGTTGGAGGTTTCATCGAGCAAGCTCCCGAGGGCTTCTTTGATCTGGTCAAGGAGGAGAAATACACCGTCTTCTTCCTCGCCGGCTGGGCGGCAATTCACTTCTTCATGATCGGGGCGGAGTGGGCCTTCGTGCAGCGTTACCTCTGTGTGCCGACCCAGAAAGACGCACGCAAGAGCACCTACCTCTTTGGCGCTCTCTATCTCTTCAGCCCCCTGCTCTGGCTTCTACCCCCGATGATCTACCGCATCACCAATCCCGAAGCCGATGCCGAGCAAGCCTACATCCTCGCCTGCAAGTCCGTGCTTCCCGTCGGCATGGTCGGCCTGATGCTCGCCGCCATGTTCTCCGCCACAGCGAGCATGGTCAGCTCCCAGCTCAATGTATTCTCTGGAGTTCTCACCAACGACATTTACCGCCCGCTGACAAAGGCCACCAACCCGAAGTCCCTGCTCAAAGCCGGCCGCTTCTTCACCATTTTACTGGGCGCCTTGTTGGTGCTCATCGCCTTAGAGATTGAAAAATGGGGACAGGTCAAAGACCTCATCATCAGTATTACCGAGCTCATGGTTGTCCCCTTACTTGCACCCGCCTTGTGGGGAATCTTCAGCCGTAAAATCGGTGGTCGCTCCGTCTGGATCACTGGCCTCAGTGGCTTTGGACTAGGAGCACTAGTTCGCTTCGGCTTTGGGGCAGATGGTTTCCTCAGCCACTTGGAAGCACTCAATAGCTGGGTGGTCGCGAACGGCAATTTTCTCAAAACCTTACTTGGTGTCATCTACCCCGTTGCCGTCCTCACGCTACTTGAACTCACCAGCAAAGGCGAAAACCCTGGCTACCAAAACCTCTGCGCGCTGAAAGCGAAAGTAAGCGACGAAGCAGAAGCGCACCCCGCCCAATCCAACCCGATTGCTGCCAAGGTCGTTGCAGTTTGCCTCGCCATCTGTGGAGCCATGATGTTTGCCCTGATCCTCGCCAATGACAGCTCGCACGGCATCCTTGCCGCCTTCGGTGCCATTCTCTGCCTCATCTCAGCTACTATTTTCTACCTCACCAGAGGCAATTCATAAGATTGAGAACCGTCAGCGAAAGAAAATCCTAATCAAACCGTAACCCATACATGTCGAAAATACATACAAGCGCACTCCTGCTACTCTTTGCCTTCAGCTCAGCCTTTGCCCATGAAGACCACAAGGACCTGCATCATTGGGAGATCCCCAGCAAGGATCCAGACCGCATCATCCTGACCTTTCTTGGCGACCCAGCCACCAGCCGTGCGGTTACCTGGCGCACGGACAACACCGTTCCCCAAGCCGTCGCCCAAATTGCCATTGCGGGAGTAAACTCTGATTTTGCCGAGAAAGCAGTCACCGTAAAAGCTCAAGTAGAGCCCTTCGATATGGGCGTGGACACAAAGAATGCTCCACTCACTGTTCATTACCACAGTGTTAACTTTGAAAACCTCCAGCCTGATACGCTCTACGCTTATCGTGTCGGTTCGGGTGAAAATAATTTTTCCGAGTGGTTGCACTTCCGCACTGCCAAAAAAGGTTACAACAAAACCCAGCTCGTCTACTTTGGTGATGCCCAGAATAACATCCTATCGCATTGGTCACGCCTAATTCGCATGGCTTACCAAACCGCTCCAGACGCGGCCTTTGCTATCCACGCTGGTGACCTCGTTGATCAGGCTCACCGTGATCAGCAATGGGCTGCATGGTTCAAGGCAGGAGGTTTTATTCACCGTCAATGGACATCCGTTCCCGCAGCGGGCAATCACGAATACAAACCCTTGGGGGGAAAGCGCAAACTTGCTATCCAATGGCGCCCCCAATTCACGCTTCCTGTCGAAAAAGACTTACCCGAGGAACTCCACGAGACTGCCTATACGGTCGACTACCAGGACATCCGCGTCATCGTGCTAGACTCCAACTCGAAGCATGGGGGTCAACGCGATTACCTCGAGCGCCAGCTCAAAAACTGCACTGCCAAATGGAAAATCGTCACCTGCCACCACTCCATTTTCTCCCCAGTAGTGAAGCGGGATTTCAAATATGGGCGTGAGCAGTGGAAACCCCTGCTTGACCAATATGGTGTAGACCTCGTCCTCAACGGGCACGATCACAGTTACGCCCGCGGGCACGTGCGCCACATTGATGCCAATACAGGAGAGGAAGGCGATCTCGGGGCGATTTATGTCACCTCTGTCAGTGGGCCCAAGCAATATGCTTCGGACCCCAAGGACATGGAGCGTTACGACAAAGACGGCTATCAGCCCGACAAGCGCACCAACATGGTCCAACTTTTTCAAGTTATTACCATCGAGGATAACACACTCAACTTCGTCGCCTACGATGTTCTCGGGCAAGAGCGCGATCACTTCACCATCACCAAGGATTTTAAAACCAACAAAAGAACGTGGTTACGAGAGAAGTAACCCGCCTATCGCCTCACTAAAAAGCAATGATCATCGAGCCCGCTGCTGAAAACCGCCCCCTCAAAACCAAATCTCTTGATTCTGATTTCGTCGTCATCGGCGGCGGCCTCGCCGGAACCTGTGCCGCCATCGCCGCAGCTCGTCAGGGGCTCAAAACCGTGCTTGTCCAAGATCGCCCCGTGCTTGGGGGCAATGCTTCGAGTGAAGTGCGCCTCTGGATCCTCGGTGCCACTTCCCACATGGGAAACAACAACCGTTGGGCCCGAGAGGGAGGAATCGTGAATGAAATCCTCGAGGAGAACCTCTACCGTAACCGCCAAGGCAACGCGCTTATCTTTGACACCATTCTGTTGGAAAAATGCCGCACGGAGGAAAACCTTACCCTGCTGCTTAACACCGCTGTTTTTGATCTGGAAAAGCATGCCCCTGATACCATCTCCGCGGTGCACGCCTTCTGCGCGCAGAACTCAACGCGCTACCACCTAAGTGCCCCCCGCTTCTGCGACGCCTCGGGTGATGGTATTGTCGGCTTCATGGCCGGAGCGGCCTTCCGCATGGGTGCTGAGTCCAAGGAAGAATTCGGCGAGGGCTTCGCTCCGGACGGCTCCTATGGCGAGCTGTTAGGACACTCCCTCTACTTCTACACCAAGGATGTGGGTACCCCCGTCAGCTTCACTGCTCCTGACTGGGCGCTCAAGGACATCACCAAGATACCGCGCTACCGCCAGTTCAACACCAACATGCAGGGCTGTAACTTTTGGTGGATCGAATATGGCGGCCGGCTCGACACCATCCATGAGACCGAGGAAATCAAATGGGAACTCTGGAAGGTCGTCTACGGTGTCTGGGATCATATCAAAAACTCCGGCGAGTTCCCCGAGGCGGAAACCATGACCTTGGAGTGGGTCGGCCACATTCCCGGCAAGCGGGAGAGCCGACGCTTTGAGGGTGACTACATGATCCGGCAGCAGGACGTCATCGACCAAGCACACTTCAAGGACACCGTCGCCCACGGCGGCTGGGCAATCGACCTCCATCCTGCTGATGGCGTTTACTCAGAAAAACCCGGCTGCACCCAGTGGCACTCCAAGGGCGTCTACGGCATCCCTTACCGCTGCTACTACAGCCAGAACATCAGCAACCTCTTCCTGGCCGGCCGCATCATCAGTGCCACCCACGTCGCCTTCGGATCCACCCGAGTCATGGCAACCTGTGGCTCCGGCGGTCAGGCAATAGGAACTGCAGCCGCCCTATGTCAGCAACACGGCTGTGAGCCGCGTGATCTGAGCAGCGGGGACAAACTCACCGAGCTGCAAAGTACACTTCATCGCCAAGGTCAATTCCTGCCCCACACACCAGATCGGGACAGCGAAGACCTCGCCAAAACCGCCAAGGTCACGGCAAGCTCGACCCTTTCCCTGAGCCAACTTGCACCCTGCGATGATTGGCGCCCACTCGATGTTTCCGCCGCCATGCTCCTGCCCCTGCAACAAGGCCCTTGCCCGCAATTCACCCTGGAAGTGCAAGCTGAACAAGCAACCAGCTTGGAAGTCTCTCTCGTGCGCTCGCAAAAAGACGGCAACTTCACCCCTGAGGAGCCTATCGCCACCAACCACTACGAGCTCTCCGCGGGGCAACGTGAACTCAGCATCACACTCGACACCGAGCTCGACCGCGCAGGCTACTATTTCCTCACCTTCACCCAAAACCCGGATGCCGCCCTGCGCCTCAGCGAGGAACGCTGCACAGGCGTGCTCGCCACCTTTGCCAGCTTTAACAAGGCAGTGGCCACCACTAACAAGCAGTCTCCCCCCGAAGACATCGGTGTCGAGTCCTTCGAGTTCTGGCTACCCGAGCGCCGGCCCAAAGGTCAGAACCTGGCACTCCGGATGGAGCCACCACTGGCATGTTTCGGCACGGACAATCTCAGCCACGGCCCCGCTCGACCCACAACCCAGCCTAACGCTTGGGTTGCAGATCCAAGCGACCCACAACCCACTCTTACGATGACCTGGGAACAGCAGGTCACCATTTCCCACATCACCCTTGAGCTCGACCCGGACTGGGATCACCCCATGGAATCCGTGCTGATGACCCACCCGGAGGAGGTCTCTCCCTTCATGGTCAAGGACCTCGACCTCTGTGACGCTTCGGGTGCCACCCTCGCTGAAATCCGCGGCAACCACAGCGCCTATCTCAGCATCGAGCTTCCCGAGCCCGTCACCACCACTTCACTAGAGTTAAAAGTTCTCACGACACAGGGTGGACCGGCATCCTTATTCCGCATGCGCGTGCATTAGACCTGTTGCCAAAAAGCCCGCCTAACAAGATTACCTGGCACGCACCCAGCTGCGGTACTTGAGCGGGGTTTTACCGGTCTCCTTTTTGAAGGCTCGGATCATGTACTCGTGAGAGGCGTATCCCGCCCTCGCGGCAACATCGGTAATACTCATGTCCGTCTCCCTGAGGAGTTTTTTGACCAATTGGTTACGTGTTGCCTGGATCTCATGAGCCGGCCCGTAGCCGAGCGCTCGGTTGAAGCGTCGCTCCAGTGCTCGCCGCGATATCGAAACCAAATCGGCTAGATCGGCAACTTGCAGTGAGGAAACTTGAATATTCTCACGGATATAACTGACCACCCTACTGACGTCCTGATCTTCGATTGCAAGAATATCGGTTGACTGCCGGGTGTGCACCTCATCCGCGGCCAGCAGTACATCCTCACCGGGTGCGGGCTTGCCCTCCATCATGACGTGCAAAATTCGTGCCGCCTCGTAGCCGGCTTGCTCGGCCGGAGTCACGATGGCCGAGAGCGGTGGCGTGCAAATAGCACAGAGCAGCTCATCGTCATCACCACCCAGCACGGCAACCTGCTCAGGCACAGCAATGCCAGCTTCCAGGCAGGCGTTGAGGACACTGCGGCCACGCTCCGAGCCCCAGGTGAAAACCCCGACCGGTTTGGGCAGGCTTTCAAGACAATGAACTAACGCTTCCCTAGTCTGCTGCCAAGATTTACTCTGCAGGCCTTTGTCCCGGCGAAATACTTCACAGGAAAATCCACCCTCGGCGGCTTCTTTCTCAAAAGCCGCACAATGACGCGCCACGTGGCTCAATTTGTCGGGGCCACAATAGGCCAGGTGACGAAAACCCCGGCTGGCGAAGTGCCCGACTGCCAACTTTGCTGAGGCTCGGTAGTCACTCGTGACCCGCGGCACATTGACTCCCTTGAGCTCAATCCCGGAGACGTTGACCACCGGTTTACCGAAGGCCACTAGCTCGTCGTAGAGCTTCTTGCTACTCATGCGCGCGATCACACCGTCAGCCTGCCATCCTTCCGGCAGGAACATCTGTTCATTAATACCCCTCGGTTCCACCTTGATCTGCCAACCACTCTGCCTTAGGGCGTAATTCGCCACCCCACGCACCACTCTCCGACCCCACCCCGTGGAGGTGTCGACGAGTACGGCGATTCTTTTTGGCATATTCAATATGTCGCAATAGTGCAGTTTTTAGAACCGATGTCGATAGGACAGCAAAACTTCCTCAGTTTGGCTGTCTTCTAAGCTGCCATTTCACTCCGCCTCAGGTGGATCACCATTCACCATTCACTCTTTTAGCTCCTTCTGCGGCGTAGGAGCAGGGCACCCATACCGAGGCCAAGCAGGGCCGTAGAAGAGGGCTCGGGGACAACGGCAACTACCTCACCATTCAACACCACATCATCAATGCGGTGAATAAGATTATTAACATCGTATGAGTCACCGAGATAGATTCGAAACTCGAAGGATGAGGCTATGTTTTGAAACGAACCACCACTGAGATCCAACGATTTTAAATTCGGATAGTTCACGCTGTTAGCAGTGGGATTAGTAATAGTGGTAAATCCATCCGTATTACCATTAAAGAAATTAGCGTGATTGTCGGCACTCGTGGTAACATAAGCGCGAAGACTGTTGCTGACATTGGTGAAGGTGTCAGTGGCAGTATATCCATAATCAAACGAGAAAGTAGTCAGGTTCATTACATAGCCTGCGTCAGGAGTAATGGTCACGGTAAAGTAATCGTCTGCGGCCTTAGCACTGGTGAAGTTAGGATAATCTACTCCAGATCCGAATGTCACCGTTGTTCTGGCAAATGCATTGGTATGTCCGCCAAAACTAGAGAATCCAGCGTCACCACCAGTAAGACCAGCTCCCAAAGTGACGTCACCAGCCGTCACGTTCGCATCGAAGGTTGTCGCCATCTCCGAACCGCCGGTAAAATCATAACTGGCAATCACAGCAGCATGGCTGTGTGACATGGCAAAACATGCTGTAACAAGAAACGCGATATAGTGGGTTTTCATTTTCAAGGTGTTCGTGGGTTTAGTTTTATTGGCTTGTTGAATGACTGCTTTTGGGGAAAGCGAGGTATCACATCATACCCGGAGCGAGCAAAAAAAGAGCTGCACTCTTACGCCAAATTACTGCACATATGCGCCAGCAGCCAAACCCGACCTGTGCGTCGCAAAAGTTCAGTAATTTGGCGCAGAAGAAGTGCCGTGATTTCTGCATTCATCTCACGTATAGTAAGCACCTATTCTATGAAGATCATCATGACATCCGGCATCACATTCTGCTTGCTCACCACACTTATCTCTATTCTCGCTCCATGGGCGCAGGCAAATGAGACCAACCACGCAGACAAGGCCACTGTTACCGCCAGTAGTCAGCGTGAGGGCGCTGCTGCCAGCCTCGCCATGGATGGGATGGTGGCAGACAAGTCCCGCTGGCTCGCTACCGAGGATGATCAGAAGCCATGGATCGAACTCGCTTTCGCCGAGCCACAAAAAGTAGGCATGATTGATGTATTCTCCGGCTACAAAACGGGCGACAGCCTGCAGGATTTTGACATCACTCTCGAAGTCAATGGAAGCTGGGAGCAGAGCGACGGCTGGCAAATTCGCAACAATACCCAGACTTCAAAGCGCGTCTACATCGACCGGGACAAGGTAAGCAAAATCCGCCTCGCTCTGACCAAAGCCGGACCAGCTCGCATCCGGGAAATCGCCGTCTACGATAACAAGGTAGCCCTCGGCCTGCTCGATGTCGGAGAGTCCGGCCAGGTCGAGCAGTCCTTTGCCATCGACATCCGCCAGCACCAGATCGGGCTCAACCAGATCGGCTACCTAACCGCCCGCCCGAAACGCTTCACCGCACCACTCTCGGCAGACGATGCCAAGTTCACCATCCATCATAAAGATAAGATCGTCTACGAGGGAAAGATTGAGAACGGCATCGGTGAATTCACCGACTTTCAGCCTGCGGACTCAGACAGCCCTTACACAATCACCCTGAGAGGCGGGGACTTAGAGGAAAACACCAGCCACCCCTTCCTCATCCGTAAAAACCTCGCCCAGGAACACTACTGGCAAACCGCGACGGATTTCCTCAACGACGTGCGCTCGGTAACCGGCAGCCACCCGAGTGCCTACGGTGGCTGCGGTTTCCGTGATGGCACCTACTACGATGCTATCGTGCCGGCCCTCGTTCAATTCTACCTGGCAGACCAGGCTTTTGTTGAGAGCATGCCTCGCCAGATTGACTGGCAGGCTGAAAAAGCACGGGTCATGGCACCTGACTTCCCCTTTGATGCCAACAACCCCTGCTCCGGAGGAGTCCTAGAAGCTACCCGTAACTACTACCAGTTGGATCCACCCAAAGCAGAGGCTCCTGATGTGGTCAAACTCATCCACTGGGGAGCGGGCTACATCCTGATGAAGCCCAATGGCCGTGACCCCAGCTCCCAAAAAGGAAAAGCAAATCGCATCGAACCCCAGACCGTCGAGCAAGTCGCCTACGTGCTCTGGGCGTGGCCCGCGCTCAAGGAGTGGCTGCCGCAGTCCTTCTATGAGCAATGCCGGGACTTCTGCTTCAAATACTGGGCGACTTCCAGCACTAAGGAGGGCGGAAGCTCGCTCGGCATCAGCCCGTTTTGGAACCCAGAAACTTACATGGCCACCGAGTCCTTCGATGAGAGCATTCACAACCCCGGCAACATGCACCCCTTCAAAGGCCGCCACGCACCCGGGCACTCCATCATGCCCAACCTCATCATGCACGAGGTGGCTAAGAGGGAGGGGCGTGACGATGCCCCCCTCTACCTGAATGCTGCCGTCAAACAAGCCGAGTGGATCATCAAAAACCTCGACTGGAACGACCCACGCACCACCAAAGGACACCGCCTCAGCGAACACCGCACCATTCCCAACCTCGTCTGGCTATTGCAGAAATACCCCGACCACGCCCCCGCTGGTCTGAAGGAAAAAATCACCGAGTGGGCAGAGATTGCCGTCAGCCGCTCGCACAACCTCTGGGACTTCCGCAAGTTCAGTAACGACATGTGGACCATCCCCGGCATGAACGAGGTCGGCAACTCTCTTGGCCTTCCCGCCATCGCCCTCGCTGCCTCA
>ERZ767285.226-NODE-226-length-23544-cov-3.533430_pt1 | contig 23544 bp, 34 predicted proteins | sample MGYA00374953_ERZ767285 | MGnify/ENA primary metagenome ERZ767285 (study PRJEB28947, sample SAMN06267186) | marine metagenome | isolation source: Columbia River Estuary | place: USA:Columbia River Estuary, USA | collected 2013-07-23 ...
TATGGAACTACAATTGGATAGAAAAATATCTAATCGTAGAATTTTCCCTGCAATTGACCTTACTTCTTCTAGTACTCGTAGGGACGATTTACTCCTAGGTGAAAATGTAATTCAACGTATGTGGGTATTACGTAAATACCTTGCTGACATGAACCCTGTTGAAGCTATGGAGTTTATTAACGACCGAATTAAAAACACTAGAAATAATGAAGAATTTTTAATTTCTATGAATAGTTAAGTATACAAATTTTAAAATTGTTAAAAAGTCCTGTTATAAATTATAACAGGACTTTTTTGTACAACTAATTAGATCTAGTAAATATATTATCCTATACGGTCTCATTAGCAAAAATAATAACAGATAGCACATTTCTTTATAAAGCAATAGAAACTCAATTTAGAATCTTTTAATAAAATATACGCAGATATTAAACAACAAGAAAGCAACCTATGGCAGCCTATAAACGACTCTGTAAAGATACCAACTAAACCTTTAGTAGATGCTGTTGAAACAATTGTTGCTAACTCTAGCTCACAAGCAGTCTTACCTGCTGAGGAGTTTTCCAACATTCTAGGAAAAGGTGTTGCCCGTACAGGTAAAGGCTGGAAGACGTTTGAAGTTACTCCTGATAACAAGAAGAGGTTAGCTAAAGCAGGCGTGAAAGTTAAATGGCCTGACGCACCGCTACAAACTATGGAAGCTCCTCTTGTTCTTAGAGATTTAAGAAGCAAGCTCAACTCTATGGCTAGAAGTGCAAACGCAGCCACAGACCCTACTTTTCAGTATAATCAGAAAGCTCTAGGAGAAGCTCAACAAGCTGCTTTAGACAATATTACACTAGGTGTCGAAAGCGTTAATCCTCAACTTCGTGAATACTATTTAGCGGCTACTGCTTTCTCTAAAAAAATACATGATACTTTTACTAGAGGTACTTTTGTACCTAAAACTAAAAAGGCAGTTAAAGAGAAAAAACTAGAGACAATGTTAGGCGGCCAAGCAGCCAAGCAAACTGACATGGATATTGTTGCTAGAGAGATGGAAGAAGTCTTTAATTTAGCAACTTCTAACAGCACAGCTGCTCAGTCTAACGCTTTAAAACAGGCTGAAGGATTTCTTCTTGCTAAGTTTCAGGCTCAGGTAAACCCCAACAAACTAGAAGATTTTAAGGCCTTTGAAACTGCTCATTCTTCTTGGATAGAAAGATTCCCAGCAGTAGGTGAAGCTATTAAAGCAGCTAAGAAAAAGGCTAGGTCTCAAGGAAAAGTAGTGCAAAATGCTGAAACAGCAGCAGAAGTAGCGCGTCTTGACGACTTCTATGGAGTGACGAACATGACGCCAGAGCAGGTTATGGATGTTATTCTTAAATCTTCAAGTCCTATGCAAGTTTCTGCGCGGTTTCGTAAGCTTTTAAGCACCAACAAAGAAGCTCTTTCTGTATTTAAAGAGCAGATTGCTAATCGTGTGGTTGCTCAATCAATGAAAATTGTTGATTCGCAAGTAGCAGGTAAAGGCAACGTAGAGATTATTGATCCTGTTAGTTTTGAAAAGATTTTAAAAGAGTTTAAGCCGTTGACTTCTGTGTTTAACACTGCCGAGCAGAAAGGTTTGGAATTATTGCTCAGAGACGTTAGTAAGATAAGTAAGTCTTTGTCTGCTAAAAGAGGCTATACAAGAGTAGAAGCGTCTCAAACAAGCCCTGCCTTAGTTCTAGCTGCTAAGTTAGCTGCTTTAAAAGGGGTTAATTTATTATTTGGTTCTTCTTCTATTGTGTTGGCTGGTACAGCTTCCAACGCCGCTACTAAAGCACTACAGAACTTAGGAGTAGAAGCGTCTAGTAAAATTCTAAAGGAAGCTTATAAGAATCCAGAGCTTATGAAAGTTCTTCTTAGTGAGGATATTACAAGAAACCAGCTACAACTTTTACAGTCAGGTAAGTTTAAAACAGGTCGTATTATTTATAACGCCTTAACAGAGAAGGTAACTCAACAGTAAACAAAAAAGCCCTATAGAGTGTTCTATAGGGCTTTTGTTTCATACAATGTACAATGTTAATTATAAGCTACACTATCTCACAAGCTCCACCAACACACGCTAACTCTTGAGAACCTGTTGTATTATCTTCTTCTTCAAAGTACTTCAGGTCTTCCCAGTCAATATCTACAGGCATAGCCGCTAGTAGTTCCTTGTACTTCTCAGCAGTGATGTCTTCATACGGAGCTTGCTGATAAATATGATCACTCACTGGCAACAAGCTAATACCACTACAGATGTCAAAGTTCTCCCATATCCACTGTGCTACTTGCAAGAACTCGCTGTCCGTATAGTACACAGTAATACTTGGCTTATGTTCACACCAGAAGTTCTGATAGTCCTTCCATAGCTGTAGCTGCTGCATAGCGCCTACTTGCTTAACTGTTGTACCGCCCTTCGGTGCTTTAACAGGGAAGCCAAACACCAGAGACGCTTCGCTCATCACATCTTGTTCTACTGGGAAACCTTTTGCTGACATAAACGCTGCAAGTGGGTCTTTCTTGTCTGAACGTACCCTGCGAATGTAATACTCAGAAAAGCGAGGGTGAATGCCAGAAGCAGAATCGACAAGCTGAGAAACAGTACCACTTGGCTTAACGCATGTAATAGCCGCAGACTGATTGATGCCAAGTTTAACAGCCCACTTCTTGTTAGTTGCCACAGCCACATCTCGTATCTCCTCCAACCACTTAGACAAGTCTGGAGAGCTTTTACCTAATAGATAATGATCCATAATACCTGTCATGCTAACGCCCAGCAGAGCTTCTTCTTCTGTGTTCTTCTTCCAGCAGCTACGCAGGTAACGGAAGTCTGTCAGAGTGGCTTGTAACGTGCCTATGATCGCTGCTACTTCTGCCTTAGCCTTCAGTGTGTCCAGCGTGTCTTCTGCGCGTACAACGATCTCTGAGAGGTTACAGAACTGGTTAGAGCGCAGGATGATCTCAGAGCATGGGTTAGTTCCAAAGTCTTGATCAGCGTCTCTACGTCCGTTACGGGCTGCAATGTTCTTAGCTGCTATGCGGCTGAAGATACCACGCTCACCTGCTTTGCTTTCGTACATGCTCTGCATCTCTGACAAGAACGATTCAAAGTCTGGCTTCTCTGTGTAGGCTACAGAGTTGTTAGCAAGCCTACGCTGCCCTTCTGTGTCCCACCAGTTGCCATACTTAGCTTTCGCCATACGCGGGTCTGACAAGTTAGACAAGCTAATCAATGCTGATCTACGTACACCACCGACCACTACAATGTCCGCTATTTTACAGCAGATGTCATGACACTCGATGCTCGTGAGCTTACGTCCTGCGGCCTTCTGGAACATACCCACACAGAAATTGAACAGATCAATCAGCGGATCAGGGCCGCTTGCACGACCGCCAAAAGTCTTCAGTCGAGCGCCAGCAGGTCTAATCTTGTGCATGTCCCACTTAGGGATTTTACCAGCATACAACAGGCTGATTAGTTCACGGAACGCTGAAGCCCAGCCAATCTTGCTGTCGCTTACGACAATGACGCTGTCTGTTGGGTGGAATGTCTCAGCCACTACAGGGAGCTTGTTAATGAAGTTACGCTCTACGCTGAAGCCTACGCCTGTGCCGCACATAAGAACGTACATAAGCTCGTCAAAGCTACGCGGTGAGTCAATATGTAAATAACTACAATTGAAGCCTGCTACGTTGTCCTTAGCTAATGCTGGCCCTGCTGTCATCATACAGCGCATGGACGGCATAACATCTAAGTTGTGGATAGCGTTAAAAAGCTTTAGTGCTGTCTTGTCGTCTAGCTGACCACGATCAACCCAGAAGTTTACATAGCGGTTGACTGTTTCGTCCCAGCGCTCACGACGTTTCTCTTCTGGCATCCAACGTGCGTAGCGACTCTTGTGTATAAACTGTTGATACTGATCCATTATTTATTCTCCTCTATAACCATCTCTGTTAATTTGTTTAAGTACCAACCAGCTTTCTTTAAGTCTTCTACCTGCTTGCCTTTGTAGTCATAGCGCCACAGGTACTTCATGCAGTTGCCTTTGAGATAGCCTTTGAATGCAACACTGGACATGGACTCCTCTATTGCATCAATACACTCTATGTTGCCTGTGTTGTAATGACGCGGTGCTGTCACCATGTCTTCAGCTTCTTTCTCTGCTTCTGCTGCGTAGCTATTTAGTGCGTTTGTTAGCAAGTTGTTCTCAATAGGTGAATGCTTCTTACGCAGTGCGTCCCACATTTCTGGTGTTGCTGAGTTAATGCTCATCTTCAAAATCCTCTACTAATTCATAAAAATTATCGTTTATTCTATCTGAAAAAGCTGCAACTATTTCCTTAGATGTTAGCTCCAGTATCTCTACTAACGTAATCTCGTCCAACTGTTCCATTCTATCTAGCAGCTCATAATAAGTCAATGACATTGCTAATCTCCGTAGCGTTGTTGCAGATAGTTTATACTAACTGGTAACTCGTCACAACCTCCGTTGGCTACTTCATTCAACATCCAGATACCTGCCCAGCTTCCGTTGGTCTGTGGTGTCAAGTAGTCTTCGTCGTGTCTGTAGTAGATGCCAGCAAACAAACCAAGCATGTTAGTGCCATCTGCTTTGCGTCCGTAGGCTATGTCTCTGTCTTGGACGTGTCCCATAACACAGCTCATGTACTTCTTAGTTAACATCAGCTTGGCACTGCTGACAGGTCTGCCCATGACACCGCTGGTGAAGTAGTGGCAATAGGCTATGCCGTCAATAACCACTGGCTGTAGAAACGGTATAACTTCCCAGCCCATCTCTTCAAGCTTCAAGTCTTCAAACTTCAACAGACCGTCTAACTTTGGGTCAGACTCTACAGCGCGTGTGATGCGGTTCTCGTGGTTGCCTAGTGTAAACACCATACGAGGGTTCCACTGCTTCCACTTGTTATGCTTCAGACGTGCCTGCTCAGTTCGTATAGGCTCTAAAAAGGCTTCCATGCCTGCTATACCTGCTTCGATGTCTTTGATGTAACGTCTACCTTCAAAGCTTTTCTTGCCTACGTCATAGCTACTGAGGCTAGGCATGTCCCAATGATCGCCAATGTGAATAATAACTTCTGGCTTCTTCTCTGCTGCGTACTGACCAGCCCAGCGAAGATGATCGACAGACTGGTCTGGCTTTACTTGTGTGTCTGGTATCACTAAGTGTTTAGTCATTGTATATACCTTCTGCTAAATACCAAGTGACGCACGTTCTATTACATGAAGTACAAAGACGAGGCTCACCTTGTTTAGCAAGACCTAGGTTTTTTAAGTCAGGAAGTCTTCTGCTAAAACGTGCGCGTTCTTCGTGTTTGTCCCCACCTACCAGAGCAGCTAACTCTCTGCTTGTGAGTCCTTCGTTCTGTGACAGCACATTATATACAAAAGAGCGCTGTGTATCTAAAGCGCCAGACTCTAACAGCTCACGTGCCGCTAGTCTGCTAGTAACTGGGTCTGAGTTTCTTGATAGCATGTCTAATTGTTGCATTTCTTTTTCCTTCTTAGTCGTTCTGCCGCTGTTTTGTCAGCATGGCATTTGTAACACAGCACTTGATAACCCTCTATCTCTAAGAACATCCTGTTGATGTAAGTGTTCCAGTCAACAAAGCCTACTACTGGATCAACTACAGGGTTTATATGGTCTACTGCTGCATTGTTTCGTTTGCGCTTATTTCCTTCAAGTGGTGGCAATGTAGCTGGCCCTAGCTTGGCGCAAGAGGCGCATTTGTACACACCTCTGCTGACCCAAGCCTTCTTCTTAGCATCGTGCTTAACGCCCCACTTACCATGAGCGCCGCGCAAGGCTGAGATTATGAAGGATTTAAAACGCGCGTCTGTCCATCTTCCGTTATTGACTGTTTTCAAGTTGTTTCCTTTTTTTGTATTCGCACCACCCGTTTATATCTTCAAAACAACCTTTTATGCTTAAATCTTTAGGCTTCCTCCATTTTTGATGGGCGCGATGTCTTGGAGCCCATTTAAAAGTATAAGGAGAGATAAAAAAATAATCTCCTTTGTGGTGAAAACAAAGCTGCCCATTGCCGTATGGATACACTTTACTTTTTCCTAGACTGTTTAAAGTGTTTATAGCATCCTGTATGATTACGGGGTCTGCGTCTGTTGTGTTGTGTATTATGTACTCGCCTACTCTATTAGTCATTTTTAAACTCCCATATTTGGCCTTCGTAGCGTCGCAGCCACAACAGTCTGCCGTTCTCTAGGACACGTTCCTCACTGCCTAGCATCTCTACACACTTGTCGTAGTAGTCCTTCTCTGTCTTGCAGTCCTCTAGCAGCTTCGCTGACTTCTTCTCTCCAATGCCGTGGATGCCTATGATGTTATCAATGCGGTCACCCATCAGTATTTGACGATAGAAAAAGTTTAAGCCTTCTTCTTTGGTTACATAGTACTTACTGCGTTTTACAAAGTTGTAATGCCAGCCTTCTATTTGGTCGAAGTCCTTGTCTAATGACACCATGATGGCTTTGTCGCCATACTTGGTAGCAGCTATAGCAATAGCATCGTCTGCTTCTTCGCCTTCAGTTACTACAGCAGCCCACTTAGCAATCATGTGGTCTCGTAGCGCCTGTACATGCACTGGCTTCTCTTTGTCTTTTCTGTTTGCTTTGTACTCTGCTGTGACAGCGTACTCTTTCCTGAAGTTGCCTCTACCAGTTAGATAGAGGACGTATTCAGAGTCTTCTTCGTCAGCTCCTAAATGTAGGGTTAGTAAGTCGATGATAAAGCCGTCAAGAGTTCTGACGGCTGTGCTTTCATCTTCTGAGTTACATGACCAGCCTATGCGGTAGGCTAAGATGTCAGCGTCAATTAAAATCACAACGCTTCTTCCAGATCAGCCTCTTTAACTTCTGGGCCGCCGCCGTAGATGACTAGGTCAGTGATGACCAACTTCATCAGCGAAGGGCTACGTCCTTGTTGTCCTGCTGGGTTCTTCCAGTCGTAATAGCCAATTACAGCTTTACCAAGGGAGCCGTTACCTACTAATACACCTTTGATCTCTTCACCGTTTTTGTCGTAAGCACGAATGGGATTCTTAGACTTTACAGTGATGTAGTCACCTTTTCCGTCCTTGCGACGAACATTGATGCCGCGCATCTCTAAAGCATCAGCAGCAGCCTTTGATAGGTTGACTAGGTCAATCTGATACTTGTTAGACATACGGTTAGGCTCTTGCATAAAAGCCCAAAAGATTTCGCAGTTTAGTGTTACTGGTTTTAGTTCTGTCATGGTTTTTGCCTCTTTGTTAAATTGATAATATTATACTACATTTAGTGGTTTTTGTCAATGAGTCTCTGCCCAGTTGTTACCTATGTTATACTCACCGTCCAGCGGGCAGCGCAGGTTGAAGTGTTCGCCTGCTTGCTGGATAGCTCTTACTGCTCCTTTACCTACAATGTGTGCAAATGGTTCTGATGTTTCTATTTGAAATTCATCATGTACATTCGCAACTAGCTTGTGTGGTATCTCATACATTGTCAAGTTTTTATACAAAATAATCAATGCTTGTTTCATTACAATAGCACCAGCACCCTGTAGTAGTGTGTTTAGTGCTGCGTGTTCGCTTCTGACTCGCAAGCGTCTACCGTCTAGTGCTGGCAGTGTGCCGTAAGCTGCGTGTCTTGCTACCTTCTTGCGTAGCTTGTCAAGTGCTGGCGTGTTGCGTAGGAATGAGTTTATAAGTTTATCTCCTTCCTTGTAGCCGCCACCGACGATCTCACCAATCTTTGCAGCACCAGCACCGTACAGGAAGGCGTAGATGAATGTCTTAGCTTGGTTACGATCTGTTAAGCCTGCTGCTTTCATGTTAGCAGTGTGTATGTCACCGCTCAATATCTCATTAGTGTAGCCATCGTCCTGCATGTAGTGTGCCAGCATACGCAGCTCAAGACCACTGGCATCTATACCAACCAACTTGTTTCCCGTATCGACAGTCCATAGTGACCTGCATTCCTTACCATACTCTGCACTTACTGACGGCACTTGAGCCATGTTGGGGCTGTGGTGCGTCATACGTCCTGTTACAGCGCCGTTGGTGATGACCTTGCCGTGTACCCTACCGTCTCTAACGAACGACAGCCACGAGTCAATCTGTGCTGATCTCTTCTGAAGCATTAAGTATTCATAAATCATACGCGCTTCAGGCATGTCAATCTTTTCTAGCACTTTCTCGTTGACTATAGTAGCTCCCTTGTCAGTTGTTTGTTTAAACTTAACACCAACAGCCTGCAATCGTTCTGCTATTTGCTTCCTAGAACCTACGTTGAACTCAGTTATCTTGTCCTTCAGTTGCTTTCCTGTCTTCTCTGACCATCTCTCCTCCACTATCGGTGGAAACACCTTCTGCAGCTCCTCCGTTATCTTCCCCATCTTGTGTGTTATGTTCTGATAGAGTGTGGTGGCTCCATCTACGTCTATTTTGAAGCCATTTTGATGCTGAACCTCCATAATAGTGGCTACGTTGTGTTCTAAAACGATACATTCGCTACTAAACTCCTCTTCTTTTAACAATTTAACAAGATGTTTATACAGCTTCGTTGTCAAAGCTACGTCTTGCTTGCAATAGTCAATCATTTCATCAGATAAACCACCGTCATAGTCACTGAAGTCTATCTTTTCGTCGCCTAAACGCTTGCCCCAACTGTCTAGGCTGTGTCCACCGTCGAGAGAAGGGTTATACAGGCGGCTGAGAACCAGTGTGTCAAGTAGTTTATTGTTATGTATGTGTAAATTCCACACCTTCTCAAGTACTGGCGCGTCAAAGCCTATGATGTTATGACCAATAAAGCCAACAGCGTCACGAATCAGGGGAGCTAGTGTCTCAGGTGTTGTGTGGACTACCATGTTGCCTGTCACTACTTCCTGAGTTACTACGCACCAGATGGTGTCGTGCTTTGTGTTGGTTTCTATATCCAGCGTAATCAACATAATATTGCCCTGCCGTAGTTTCTGTGTTGCTGTGTCTGTCAAAAGGGTTGAGGGAGTGTAGATAGTGTTTCTGTTCTTCCCTCTCTAATATCCAGCTAGTCATCTTGCTCATAAGTTTCGTCCTCTAGTTCACAATCACGCTCTGACATTAAATCATGTCTCTCCAGCGTGTCAATATCTTCTGCGGAGTAAGAGAAGCAGTAGTTGCACATGTCTAAAAATTCGCCAGTTGCCGCTACCTTCCGTGTTGCTTCAAAGTCTGTCAATAATTTATTACATGCTACGCATCTCATTATAATACTTCCTCTTTAATTTCTGTCATCCTACCAGATACTGAGTTGTACAGCAAGCCGCCAGAGCGTCCTGTAATACCTGCAAATCTATTCTTCAGCACCCTGACGTGTGTTGTGTTTCTCTCCATAGGGTCGTCAGCCTGTCCGTTCCTCTCCAGTCCTATCACCATGTCTGAGAGCTGTGCAATAGAGCCTGAGCCGCGAAGCTGTGACAGAGACGTTGCTGCACCTTCCTCGTGTCCTTTGGAGTCTGGACGCTTTAGGTGGCTCACAACGAATAAGCTGATGTTGGTTTCCTGCACCAGCATACGCAAGCGTGTCATAATCTCGTCAAGTGCCTTGCGTTCGTCGCCGTTGCCCTGTGCAGACACCACGATAGAGACGTGATCTAAGAATATAAATTTACAGTCAAGTGCTTTAGCCATGTATCTGACTCTGGCAATGATGTTATCAACACTGGTGCTGCCGAAGTGATCAAACAAGAATAGTCTCTGTGTTCCTAGAGTCTTACTGAAAGCGTCCCAGCGTTCTTCTTCAGTGCTTTCTGTGGTTGGTATATGTAAAGGTTTATTGGCTGACAGCGACATCAAAGACAATGCTGTCTTTCTGGCGTTCTCCTCAAGGAATAGCAAGCCTATGTTGCTCTCTGACTTCTTCACTATGTGCCAGACAATCTCTCGTACAAACTGAGACTTACCCAGTCCTGAGCCTGCCGTGATAGTCACTAGCTCTGCCTCTCTAATGCCGTAGGTTAGCTTGTTAAGGCTGTCCCACGGGTACATCACAGAAGCTGCCTCTACAGGTCTGTTCACTTCGTCCCAGAGACTAGCACCGTTGATGATGCCGTCAGGCACAAAGCGTTCTGCTGCCCACCAAGCTGCGGTGAAGGCATGTGCGTCATTCTCCTTCAGGTAGTCGCAAGCGTCTTTGTAGTGTGGTGGGTGCTTCATTACCTTAGACTTGCCGCCAAATAGCTCTGCTACCTCTTTAGCTGCCTTGCTGCCTGCCTCGTCACCATCAAAGCAAATAACAATGCTGTCGAAGCTGTCTAAGAACTCATACGATGCCTTACAATCCTTCAGCGCAGACGCTGCACCAGACTTGATTGACACTGTAGGGTACTTGCTGCCTGTCATCTGATAAGCTGCTAGTGCGTCAAACTCGCCTTCGACTATGGTGATAAACTTACCGCCACCGTTGAACAAATGCTGACCGAATAAGCCTACGCTGGCCCAATCACCAATAACAGAGAACTGCTTGTCTATCTGCCGCACCTTCGCAGCAACAGGTAAGTTGCTATCGTCTGGGTTGTGATAACTAAAATAATACTTATCTGGCGTTGCCAGTACACCAAAGAACTTGGCTGTCGCCTGTGTGATACAGCGTTCTGGTATTCCCTTATATGTTGCTGTAGTGAGCAGATTCTCTACTGAGCTGAAGTTCTGCTTAGGTCTTGGTGCAACATCTTCCGTCAGCTCTACCGCTTGCATCTGTCCATCGCCTCTGGTGAAGTGATTACATGAAAAACATATTGTCGAACCATTGTCATTAACTGCCTTAGCGTCTGAGGAGCCGCAGTTCTCGCATGGTAGATGAATGTTTGTAAATGCCATTGTTTAATCCTCTATTGTGTACACATAACCGAAAGTGATAATCATAAACGGTAACAAGATAACAAGCCCGTCAAACGGCATTGCGCTGGTTTCCTCGGTGATGCTGTTATGTACCCATACAGGCTTTGACTCTACCGCTTCAACGTCAAAACCTACGCCCATTCTAAATTCTAACCCTAGCATTCTATCAAAAACATTTATCATCATTTTCTATTCCTCTCGTTATATGCGTCTTGTGCGTCTTGGTGAAGTAACCAAGCTCCGCGTGATAGTACCACTAGTGCTGTAAAAAACATAATGTTTAAAATAATTTCTATCATTTGTCACCCCGTCTGTTTGTTATGTCGATCAAGTGTAGTTTTTTCGTCATATGTGCTTGAATGTGTCGATGTCATAATAAACGTCTCCTGAGCCACTGTTGGCTTTCTTTGTCTATTTTAGTTTCTAGTCTATCCATTGGCGTGTAATTCACTGGCCGCTTGTTTTTAAGCCTACAGCGTCCGTTAACAGGGTACAAATGCTCATCTGTAACCTCTCTGAGATGCCACACTCTGTTTTTCATGGTGTTAACGCCCACCTTCGCCACTGAAGCCAGCTCTTTGTACGTGTAAGCGTTTCCAGAGACTAAAGCAGGGTGTTGCCCTCTAAATAACATAACGCGCTGAGAAGCCATTAACGTGCGCTCCTGCTGTATTCGTCATATTCTTGAGACTCTGTTATAAAGTTTATAATATCCATTATTTCAACATCATAGAAATTAGCGGCCTGCTTAATAGAAAATAAACCTTGTTGAATATCAACCTGCGCCTTCAATAACGCTTGAATCTCTGGCGTTAAACCACCCTGCATATATTCTTTAAACACGTTGTTAACCTCCTGCTCTGGTTTCTTTTTAAAAATAGCATCGAAATTGTCATAAAAACTATTACTGGTGGGCCGTTGGCGACTGCCTTTGCCCCCATGAGTTCTTCCAGTCATAAATCACCCCCATCGTCATTCTTTAGCGTCTGCCATGTTACTATGGTGCAAACAATAATAAAACACAATAAAATGTCTAACATAATAAACCTCACTATTCTAAAGCGGTTAAAAATATGATAAAATAGACTCTATAGTTTAAAGCACTCTAAAGAATGTAAATAAATAATATTTAATATTACCCTGTAGAATGCTTTAGTCGCTACAGTCTCTTTAGTCTCTATTACGGGAAACAACATCGTTAAGCATTTCAACTAAATCACCTAGCATCTCTATGTGTTGATCCATGGGTTCCCAATTCTTACGCGCCTCTAAATACCTGCAATTGACTGCAAAGTCTCTGGCAAGCATGAAAAAGTCCTGTTGCTTAAACAATACCTGTTGCGGTCTGGTTAACCTATTCTCCCAGCTATGCAATTCGTCCAAGTCGTCGCCGTGTTCTCTATCTATGTTCATAATATCACCTCTATCGGTTATCGATGCCCCTAGAACGCTCTGTAATGCGTTCTAAGGCGTTTTAGTATATCTACCCATGCTAGGGTACTGCTATGCCCCTAAAATAGCTTAGACGTTAATTGCTACCCCATAGCCAACACAAACACCGCAAACGCGTAGAACATGCCAGCACCTACGATTGCGCCGCAACCTATGACGCACCACCCCACAATTTTAATTGATAGCTCGCGCCTTTGCTGTCGCGCTTGTTGGCGTAGTAATGCGCTATTGCCTTTATAGTTATCAATTGTGTTTTTCCTTATATTGACCCTCAGAGAGTGCCTCTTTTATATACTCACTAGAGGCGCAAACACGCGCCCCATTAGACAGCACACAGAGGTCGTATGGCTCTATGTCTATAACTTGTAACCATTCCGACGCATCGCCTAAAAAATTGCTGTGTAGTTGTATATAGTCGCCAACAAATAAAATCAACTTTTGGTTGCTCATTAGTTCACCTCTTGCCAGTCTAATATTATATCAAACGCTTTCGCGTCCAATCGCCGAAGCTCGTTGTCTGTTAAATGGCCGACTTTATGAACGCGCTCGAAGCCTATTAATGCGCGGTCTATGTCGTCCACTGTCTTGCATCTGTTTAGTCTATCTATTGCTGATTTGTAGTTGCTCATTAGTTCACCTCCTGAACTAAACCATCAAGCACACCTGCGCCACTGTCTCAACGTCGCTAAACACGCCTTGTAGCCAGCTGTTGACGTGCCTTGTTGTTGTTGTGCTGTACTTCGTGCCTGTTTTAATATAGCGACCACTAGGCAGCAGCGCAGCGACTGGGGTTTCGTAGCTAAATAATATTACTAAACCGTTATTAAATAATTCTGTTTGATTACTGCCGATTTTTTTAAGTTTCATTTTTAGTATTCCTCTGGTTCTAGTTCATTTAATACATCGTAGGCGCATTCTAACGCTTCCTGCTCCGTTTCTATACCGTAGCAAGTAAAGCAGTGATAATCAACCCATTCGCCACCGATAGGCGTTTGCAGGTTAAAAGTCGCTGACTCGTTCCATTCGATGCGGATGTGATTGCCGTTGTGTTCAAGTTCCCAGTGTTTCATGGTGTCATGCCTCTTTATTGTTGTGTTGGTTTAATCGGTGACACTGTAGCCAATGCCACCTGTTAAATCAATCTTCAATATAGAAAATCACTTGGACGCGCGTTCCTTGCATATCAACCCGCAATTCGTCGTAGTCACTTTTCACATGGGTTGGCATAGTCTTCAACCATTCTGCGAATGCGCTGTCTTCGTATAGTGTTTCGTTGGTCATTGTGTCACCCCTGTTTGTTGTATTGGTTAATGCTATTCATCTGACTCAAGTTGTACCAGTTCAGTGCCGTTGCGGTGGGCATACTCTGATAACTCAAGTACCGCACTGCGCCAATTCTTGAAGGTGCTCTCGGTGTGACCGTCAAAACATTCATCATCAAAACACATGAATATCGTAGCGTACTCGTTGCAGTCGCCGTAACAGTCAACGCTGTAGCCGTACTTAGTTTTTATTGTAGTCATAATATCACCTCTATTTGTTTGTTTGTTTAGTGCGCCTATCTTAGTCTCTACCGATTTACCCAGTCAAATACTATTTAGCTATAATGAAATGCTAAACCATCCATGTAAGTTATATAGCCTCGGTCCGCATAGGGACTGTGGCGTATGAATAAGTCTAGACAGTGGCTGTAGAGTACCACCATAGACACACGCCCCAGACTACACAGCCTGTGGATAACCTGTGGAGAAACTGTGGATAACTCTGCGACCAGGCATGTATAACCTGTGGATAACTCTGCAGGACTCAGCAGGCTGAGGTGGGTGTGCTAGCGGGGACGGGGGAGGGGCTGGAGTCTGTGGAATTGTTACTGTACCCCATCAGATACAAAAAAGAGTCAAAATAGACCTCTGTTAACTAACCAGTCAATACAGCACATAGTCTATATAAGCTATTGAAATCTAAGGAGAAACAAAAGCGACTGCGGAGACTCTGTGACTGCTGAAATCCGCTGGAGAAAGGACAGCTCTCTAACGGGACTAACCAAGGGTTAACCAAGCTTCTAAAGTTATTTAGTTAATAATGAAAATAGTTCTTGACTTTTGACTAAAAATATGCTATAATAGACTATATAGTTAAAAGCACTCTTTAATAGCTCTTTAACTCCCTATAGCACCTCTTAGATATAAATTAAAAACATATAATAAATATCTTTAAATATTACTTCTAATGTCGCTATAGCGAGTTAAGGCGCTCTAAGCACTGTAGCGCTCTAAGCACTAAAGAGCGTTTAAGACTACATAGACTCTATAGAGGCAATCTATGTCTAAAAAGGTAGGAAGACCCAGTAAGGCTTTGGTTAATAATAAAACCAAGGGCAGCAGAGTAGCACGAGGCAGACCTAAAGGGGATGCTGCTGTCATCGAAGACTACAAAGCAAGAATGCTTGCATCGCCAAAGAGTAGGAAGGTGTTAGACAGCATTCTCAATGCAGCGTTAGACGATGACCACAAGAACCAAGCAGCGGCTTGGAAGCTCTGTATGGATAGGTTATTACCTGTTAGTTATTTTGAGAAGGATAAAGCAGGTGGTAGCAGAAGCGCTATAAACATATCAATAACTGGTGTTGGTGGAGAGACTACAATTATCTCTGGCAGCGAAGAAGCAGAAGAGGTTGATTATCAAGATGTCCCATGAATCTAAATACTTCTCAAGAGGCGAGTTTGCTTGTCAGTACACAGGCGAGAATGAGATCAAAGACGAACTCATTAAAAAGCTTGACTTGTTAAGAGCAGCTTGTGGTTTCCCCTTCATCATCACCAGCGGCTATAGAAGCCCAACACACCCCATAGAAGCTAAAAAGGAGAAAGCAGGAACACATGCTCAAGGCATTGCAGCTGACATTAAAGTCAGTGGTGGAAATCAAAGATATACAATTGTTAAACATGCCATCGCGCTTGGTTTTAATGGCATTGGAGTTGCTAGTAATTTCATCCATGTTGACATCCGCGACCTTGACGATAATGAAGCTCCTGTAGTGTGGGTTTACTAGTTGACTGAATTAGCGGTAGCTCTACTTCCGTGGCAACAAGAGGTCTTCAACGACCCCACACGGTTTAAAGTAATAGCGGCAGGACGCAGGACAGGGAAGTCTAGGTTAGCTGCTTGGCTACTAATCATCAATGCCTTACAGGTTAAACGCGGCCATGTGTTCTACGTTGCCCCTACACAGGGTCAGGCTAGAGACATTATGTGGCAGACGCTGCTAGAGCTTGGACATCCCGTCATAGCCAGCAGCCACGTTAACAACCTACAGATTAAGCTAGTCAATGGCGCTACCATAGCCCTGAAGGGTGCTGACAGACCAGAGACTATGCGTGGTGTTAGCTTGAAGTTCTTGGTTATGGACGAATACGCTGATATGAAGCCAGAGGTGTGGGAGCAAATCCTTAGACCTGCTCTTGCGGATCAGAAGGGTAATGCACTCTTCATTGGTACGCCAATGGGTCGTAACCACTTCTATGATCTTTATCAATATGCTTGTATAGCAGACGATGAAACATTTAAAGGTTGGCACTTTACAAGCTACGACAACCCACTACTAGACCCTAAAGAGATTGAAGCAGCTAAGAAGTCTATGTCTGCCTTCTCGTTTAGACAAGAGTTTATGGCTTCCTTTGAAGCTGCTGGTGGAGAGTTATTTAAAGAAGAACATATTAAATTCAGCGAAGAAGAACCTGAGAATGGTCAGTTTTATATTGCTGTGGATTTGGCAGGATTTGCAGATGTCCAAAAAACTACTACTAAAACCAAACGACTTGACCAAACGTCAATTGCGGTGGTTAAGGCAAGCGAAGAGGGCTGGTGGGTTGCTAACATCATTCACGGACGCTGGGGTGTTGAAGAGACAGCACGAAAAATCTTTGAAGCAGTTAGAGACTATCAACCAGTTGCTGTCGGAATCGAAAAGGGAGCCTTGAAGAACGCTGTCTATCCCTACTTAAATGACATAATGAAAAAGAACCAACGCTTCTTCCGCATTGAAGAGTTAACACACGGCAATAAAAGAAAGATAGATAGGATTGTATGGGCGCTGCAAGGGCGCTTTGAACACGGTACAATCACATTAAACACGGGGACATGGAACAGTCAGTTCTTAGACGAGTTGTTTCAGTTTCCAAACGCACTTGTTCACGATGACTTGATAGACTCCTTAGCCTACATAGACCAGTTAGCTAAGGTAGCCTACGCAATTGATTTTGAAGAAGATGAACATGAATATTTAGACTCATACTCAGGATACTAATATGTCTTTTGATAAAGATGATTTTTACATCAGCGAAACACTAGAAGGCTGGGTTGGTGAGAAGTGCCAGTCGTGGCGCGACTACTACGAAGCAAACTATTCACAGCGCTTTGACGAGTATTACCGCCTGTGGCGTGGACAGTGGAGCCACGAAGACAAGACACGAGAGTCTGAGCGTTCCCGCATTGTAAGCCCTGCGCTGCAACAGGCTGTTGAGTCGTCTGTAGCAGAGCTGGAAGAGGCTACCTTTGGCCGTGGTAAGTGGTTTGATATTAAAGATGATATGCACGACCAAGACCCACAAGACATTGTTATGCTTCGTCGTCACTTGACAGATGACTTTAAACGAAACAAGGTTAGAAAGAGTGTTGCAGAGTGTTTGATTAACGCTGCTGTGTTCGGTACAGGCATTGCAGAGATTGTACTGGCTGAAGAAAAAGAGATGGCTCCAGCAACACAGCCTATCATGGACGGTCAGCTACAAGCTGTTGGTGTTACTATCAAAGACCGTACAGTGGTTAAGATAGAGCCTGTTATGCCACAGAACTTCTTGATTGATCCAATGGCAACCTCTGTTGAAGACGCTATGGGCTGTGCTGTTGACCGCTTTGTGTCTAAACACATTGTAGAGCAGCTACAGGAACAAGGTGTCTATCGTGATGTAGAGATTGGTGAAGCCTCTTCCGACAGCGACATTGAACCAGATCAAGACCTGTCACGCTATGACGAAGACAAGATAAGATTAACCAAATATTATGGATTGGTTCCTCGTCACTTGCTCACAGAAGCTATGACGGACGAAGACGCAGAAGAGGAAGACTTAGACGTAGATGATGAAGAAGACGACAGCTACTATGTAGAAGCTATTGTTGTCATTGGCAACGACGGTATTCTTCTTAAAGCAGAAAAGAATCCGTACATGATGCAGGATCGTCCAGTCATTGCATTCCCTTGGGATATTGTTCCTAGCCGCTTCTGGGGTCGTGGTGTATGTGAGAAAGGGTATAACTCTCAAAAGGCGTTAGACGCTGAACTACGCGCTCGTATCGACGCTCTAGCACTCACTATCCACCCAATGATTGCTATGGACGCTTCTCGTATGCCTAGAGGCTCCAAACCAGAGATTAGGCCAGGAAAAATTATCTTGACAAATGGCAATCCAGCAGAAGTGTTGCAGCCATTTAACTTTGGTAATGTTAATCAAATTACCTTTGCACAAGCAGATGCTCTACAACGCATGGTACAGACCGCTACAGGCGCTATAGACAGTGCTGGTATCTCAGGGTCTATTAACGGAGAAGCCACGGCAGCGGGCGTTTCTATGAGCTTAGGCGCTATCATCAAGCGTCACAAGCGTACATTGATCAATTTCCAAGAATCTTTCATCATTCCTCTGGTGTCTAAGGCTGCCTATCGCTATATGCAGTTCCAACCTGAGATGTACCCTGTTGCAGACTACAAGTTTGAAGTTAGTAGCTCGCTAGGCATCATTGCTCGTGAATACGAAGTAACTCAGTTGGTGCAGTTGTTGCAAACAATGTCTCCAGACACCCCTATGTACCCACAATTGATTCAATCTATCATTGATAACATGAATCTTTCTAACCGTGAAGAGCTTATTGCGTCTCTGAAGCAGGCTAACGAGCCTAATCCAGAAGCACAGCAGGCACAGCAGGCAGCACAGCAAGCTCAGTTGGCCTTCCAAGCGTCACAAACTGCTGCACTTAACGGACAAGCTACAGAATCTCAAGCTAGAGCGCAGAAGATTACTATGGAAGCTCAAGTAATTCCACAGGAACTAGAGATTCAGCGCATGAAAGCAGTCACTACTAATCTGCAAGCGGGTACACAGGACGACAAAGAGTTCGAACGCCGTCTGAAAGTGTCTGAGCAGCTGCTTAAAGAGCGTGAGATTGCTGTCAAAGAGGGTGCTAAAGCCCCTGCAGCGCCACAACCACAAGGACTAATGCCACAATGATTACACGCAGAGAGTTACAAGACGTTGTAGTGCAGGTTAATGCCAGCTTTGAAGAGGTGTTTAAGCGATTAGCCGCACTGGAGGCAAAGGAAAAGCAAGAAGTTGTTGTTAAGAAGCCAAAGGCCAAGCAAGACTAGCTTAGAGAGAGAGATAGATATGCCAACAGACAAGAAAGACCCACGGTTAGCTAGAGCAGGCGTAAGCGGTTATAACAAACCTAAGCGTACACCTAGCCACCCAAAGAAAAGCCACGTTGTTGTAGCCAAGGTAGGCGACCAAGTTAAGACAATCAGGTTTGGTGAGCAAGGCGCTAGTACAGCAGGCAAGCCCAAGGCAGGCGAAAGCGAAGCAATGAAGAAGAAACGCGCTAGTTTTAAAGCTCGTCACGGCTCTAACATTGCTAAAGGCAAGATGTCAGCAGCTTACTGGGCAGATAAGGAGAAGTGGTAAATAATAAAAATATTACTTGACTTTTATAGCATTTTGTGTTATAATAGAGCTGTAGTATATAACAATAACTTATAAGCACTGTCCTAAACGGAGAAACAGTATGATTGATAAAGAACTTGAGCAGTATTACGATAACTACCGCACTATGTTTATGGATGCTGGCTGGAAACAACTACAGCAAGACCTGATGCAGAACGCTACTGTTATCAACTCAGTTGAAGCGTGTAAAGATGGTAATGACCTGTACTTCCGTAAAGGGCAACTGGCAGTCATTGCAAACATCCTCAACTTAGAAGCTCAAATCAAAGCAGCCGAAGAGCAAGCTAACGAGGAACCAGAAGAAGTAGAAGCGTAATGGCTCTGCTTTTTGATTTTAAATGTGAAGATGGACATGTCAATGAAAGACTTGTCAAATCTGGAGTAACACACACACCTTGCTTAGATTGTAACAAGATGGCTGAAAAGATTATATCTCCTGTACGTTCTGCTTTAGACCCCATTAGCGGTGATTTTTTAGGTGCAACCGAGAAGTGGGCGAAGAACCGTCAGCAGAAGATATTACAAGAGAGAAAGGCTAACTCGTAAGAACCCTTTCATAATATAAACCTCCACAATGATTTAGATCACGGAGTTTAATAATGGCAACACTCATAGACGAGCGTCCAGAAGACGAAGACGAAGTAAACACCGCTCAACAGGAGCCTGAATATCAGCAACCTCCTGAAGAAGACATACCAGAGAAGTACAAAGGGAAGAGCACTGCAGAGATTGTACGGATGCACCAAGAAGCTGAGAAGCTCCTAGGGCGGCAGAGTTCCGAGGTAGGTGAGTTACGCGGCGTAGTCGATCAATATATAAAGACACAACTCGACAACCAAAAAGCACCAGAACCTGACGAAGAAATAGACTTCTTCTCAGACCCTGACAAGGCCGTCAGGAGAGCTATTGATAATCACCCTAAGATTAGGGAAGCCGAAGCAGTAACACAGCAATACAAAAAGTCTACAGCACTTTCACAACTACAGCAGCGTCATCCTGACATGCAGAATGTGCTACAAGACCAGAAGTTTGTTGACTGGATTCAAGGTTCTAAGATTAGAAAACAGCTCTTTGCTCAGGCAGACAAGCAGTACGATTATGATGCAGCAGATGAACTCTTCACAACGTGGAAAGAACGTCAACAAGCGGTTAATCAAACTGTAGCGTCTGAAATGGCAGGTCGTAAAGCTGCTATCAAAACTGCATCAACAGGCACAGCTCAAGGCAGTGGAGAGACGCAAGGGAAGAAAGTTTATAGACGCGCCGACATTATTAAACTAATGAGGGACGATCCAGAACGATACTTGGCTTTATCTGATGAAATCATCAAAGCCTATTCAGAAGGGAGAGTCCGACACTAAATCTTTAAGGACTTTATATTATGGCAACTTCAGTATATCCCGCTATGGGCGGCGCAGTAGACAACGCAAGTGCAGCAACTTTCATTCCACAAATCTGGAGTGACGAGGTTGTAGCAGCTTATCAGACTAACTTGATTCTTGCGAACCTTGTTAAGAAGATGAGCATGACTGGCAAGAAAGGTGATACCATTCACGTTCCTAAGCCTGTCCGTGGTACTGCTAACGCTAAACTAGCTAACACCGCTGTTACTATCCAGAACAATGTTGAATCAGAAGTACTGATCAGCATCAACAAGCACTTCGAGTTCTCACGTTTGATCGAAGACATCACCAACGTACAGGCTCTCGCTTCACTGCGTCAGTTCTACACTGGTGACGCTGGCTACGGTTTGGCCAAGCAAGTTGACGATGACCTGTTTGCTCTGGGCAAGTCTCTGGGTAACGGTAACGGTTCTTCTTGGGCACACAGCGCTTCTTTCCAGATTGGCGCTGGTTCAGCTCTGGAAGCATACGACATTGATGGCACTGCTGACGTAGGCGCTTTCACTGACGCTGCTTTCCGTAACCTGATTCAGAAGCTTGATGACGAAGACGTACCAATGGACGGTCGTAGCTATGTTGTTCCACCTGCTCTGCGTAACGCTATCATGGGCATTGACCGCTACATGTCTTCTGACTTCGTAGACGGCAAGGGTGTTAAGAACGGTCAGATTGGTAACCTGTACGGCGTTAACGTATATGTTTCTAGCAACTGCCCAACAACTGAAACAGGCGTTCGTGCTTCTCTGTTGTTGCACAAAGACGCTATGGTTCTGGCTGAACAGCAAGGCGTTCGTTCACAAACTCAATACAAGCAAGAGTTCTTAGGCACTCTTTACACTGCTGACACTCTGTACGGTACTCAGGTACTGCGTCCAGAAGCAGGCATCGTACTAGCTGTTCGCGGCTAATACAACTGAACGGGGATTCTTCGGAGTCCCCTTTCTTTATTCTTTTTATTATATTCTTTTGTTTTCCTAGGAGCTACAATGGCTATATTCAGAGGTGAAGGTGGTGCTGGTGATTCTACCAACGACGCTACTCTTAGCCTAGTCACTGCCCAAGCTGTTATAGCTTCTACGAAAGCAAGTGAGTCTGCCGCTAGTGCAGCTACAGCGTCCACACAAGCAACCACAGCAACTACCAAAGCCGCTGAAGCCTCTACTAGTGCAGCAGCCGCAGCAGCTAGTGCGTTAGGTGTAGATGTATTCGCAGATGCAGCAGAGCTGTCAGCAACTAACGCAGCTACTAGCGAAACTAACGCAGCCAATAGCGCTACTTCAGCATCTACTTCAGCTACAAATGCTAGTGCCTCTGAGACAGCCTCAGCAGCCTCTGAGAGCGCTGCAAGCACATACGCTACCACAGCTACCACTAAAGCGTCAGAAGCAGCCACAAGCGCTTCTAGTGCGTCTACGAGCGCTTCTACAGCCACTACCAAGGCTACTGAGGCATCTTCTAGCGCAACCAACGCTGCTGCGTCAGAGAGCAACGCAGCTACATCAGCATCTAATGCTTCCTCTAGCGCCTCTAGCGCAGCTACTAGCGCATCAGCAGCGTCTACCTCTGCCAGCAACGCAGCTACCTCTGCAAGCAATGCAGCTACTTCTGCATCAACAGCGTCTACTAAGGCTGCTGAAGCAGTTGTTAGCGCAGGCAATGCAGCCACTAGCGCGACTAACGCAGCTAACAGCGCTACGTCTGCATCCACAAGCGCAGCTACGGCAACTACACAAGCAACTAACGCAGCTAACAGCGCTTCTACAGCTTCTACAAGCGCGTCTAACGCAGCCACTAGCGCGTCTAACGCAGCCACTAGCGCGTCTAACGCAGCCACTAGCGCCTCAGCAGCTTCTACTAGCGCTACAGCATCAGCTACGTCAGCGTCAGCCTCTGCAGGTAGCGCAACAGCCGCAGCAGCTAGTGCTAGTGCAGCAGCGACAAGTGAAGCCAACACAGCAGCAGCGGTTAGCCTAGCTATTGCTAACTTAGTAGACTCTGCTCCTATAACATTAGATACATTAAATGAACTTGCAGCAGCTTTAGGAGATGATGCTAACTTCTCCACAACAGTGACAAACGCTCTAGCTACTAAACTAACTTCTTCTTCTACTTTAAACGCAGACAACATGACTACTGGTACGCTTGACGGCGGAACTTACTAAAGGTAATTAACTATGGCAACAACTATTGTAACAAAGAATAGCTCTACCGCTTCTGCCGTCCCTACAGCAGCTCAGTTGGTTCAAGGTGAACTGGCGGTCAACGTAGCGGACAAGCGTATCTTTACAGAGAACAACGCAGGTGCTATTGTTGAGCTTGGTACTAATCCCTCAGCAGAGATTGTAGCCAACGGCGGCATAGCTTTACCAGACAACGGTAAGGCTACATTTGGTGCTAGTGATGATCTACAGATTTATCATGATGGTAGTAATAGTTACGTTCAAGATGCAGGAACAGGCGACCTTATTGTTCGTGCAAACAACTTGGCTTTACAAGCAACGAGTGGTGAACAGTACGCGGCTTTTGTAGCAAATGGTTCGGCTAGTTTATTTTATGATAACGCTCAAAAACTAGCCACCACAGCCACAGGCATAGACGTTACTGGCACAGCCACGATGGATGGGCTTGTGTCGTCAGGAAACGCTAAGATAGGTGAAGGTGTTGCAAGTAACAGCGCCAAGCTGATGGTTAATACAGCATCTGGCGCATCTGCGGGTATTCAGCTTTTTCAAGACGGCACTGAAAGTTGGGTCATACAGAACCCTGCCTCGACTACCGCGTTAACCTTCGCCAACAGCAACACAGAACGCCTTAAAATAGCCAACAACGGAGACATCAGCTTCTACGAGGACACAGGCACAACGCCATCCTTTGTATACACAGCGGCAAGTACATCATTAAAACTGACAGGTAGAGAAGTATCTAGGAGTAGTGGTGGATATGCTTTTGAAGTGGACAACGCTACTCAAGGGTCAAATATGTCAACCTCTGGCCCTTTTAATATTAAG
>ERZ767285.227-NODE-227-length-23500-cov-3.678564_pt1 | contig 23500 bp, 26 predicted proteins | sample MGYA00374953_ERZ767285 | MGnify/ENA primary metagenome ERZ767285 (study PRJEB28947, sample SAMN06267186) | marine metagenome | isolation source: Columbia River Estuary | place: USA:Columbia River Estuary, USA | collected 2013-07-23 ...
AGGCTGTTACTGGTGCGCCCCTATGTTCTCTAAACTCTGCAATTGCCTTCATAATTATTGCCCCATTAATAGTTTTTTTAACTGTTTAACAGATTTACCGCTAACAGCTGATAATTCTGCAAGTGTAATATTAGTGCTATCGAATAAATCTATAATATCTTGGTTATTCATAATTAATTGCCTTAGTGGATAGTTAAAGTTAAATGTTAATAATTGATTTAAATTCTGTATAGTTTGATTCAGTGACAAAAAAAGAATTAATGCGCGTATTCTCTGCAAGTCTATCGCCTAGGTTAGAACCTTTCCTTTTTAGGTAACCAATAGCATTAGGTTTATCTAGATGGCGTAAATCAGTTTTATCAAAGGATATCATTTTATGCGGTATTAAATCGGAATCGCCTTTTACATTCTTAGTATTAAAGGCAATAGCGGTCTTATATTTGCGCTCAATAGCGGTCTTAAATGCTTTTTTAGATTGCGCGCTATACATTGATGCGGAAAAAGTAAGGTCGTAATTAGGTAGGTTATTTTTTCTAATGCGACTAATTATCTTAGAATAATCGTAAAATGCGCTATTTGGTCGCTGTTCAATGATATAAGAAAAATCAATATCACTTGTACCATTTAACCTAAACAATGCTGGCACATTGTCTGCCTTGGATGCGCGCCTTTCTGCTTTATCTATTTCTGCAAGTATCTTAAATTCAAAATAAGCAGGTCTAAGTAGCATTAGGATTGTGCGCTTAGTGCTTGCACTCTGTCCATTAGTCATACCAAGGCGACCACTATCGATTAAACACGGTTTTTTGCATCCTGCTTTATCTGCAAAGGCGCACAATGTTTTGACTGATACCTTATCAGCTGGCTGCAAGTATAAAATATAGGTTTCATATTTGTCCGCACCTTTTTCTACCTTGGTGCTGCTCCCAAATAAATCCATTAGTTTATTAAGATAATCTAGGTTATCAATAGCCCATTCCTTAGCATTAGCATTAATAAGACTGCTATTCTCAATTTCAGCCTTGGTTATATGTATAAATTTCATAATAATTGCCTTAGTGGATAGTTAAATATAATCGAATGCACTCAAAGCGAATGCACTCTGTTATATAAACTATTGCCTTAGTGGATACCTTGCAAGCTGAAAAATAATTCCAGCCCTTTAATGATTCCCTTAGCACATAAGAAACCACCAGTAGCCAGCACTAGCCAACCAATGGTTTCCGCTAGTGCTTGGTTTCTTTTTTCTCTTTTAAGTAAATCACGTTTTGCGCTATTCATATTGTCACCTTATTCCATTATGTTATGTGCGTTATGGATAAAATCGTTTTGCTCTAGCATAAAAGAAAATAATTTATTTAATGCATCTCTAGTAATGTTGTATTGTTTAGAATTGTTCTGACTTTTAAATAACTCTAAATCATTTATTAAAGAATTAGCCAAATAAATTAAAGATTCTGATTCATCTTTATTAATGTGCATTTGACCGCCTGCTATATCTAAATTCAATGTGTTCATATTGTCACCTGTTTGGTTAGTTAATGTGTTAACCAGTACCTTATAGAGTGCTAGTAGTTTGTCTATAGGCTTTGCGGTGAAAGGTATCTAATTTGAGTTAAAAGGGACAAAAGCGAAAAAAAAGGGAAAGGATAAAAACGCAAAAATAGTACACAAGAAACAGAAACCCGAATAATTATTCGATTAATATTCAATGTGTACTATTTCACTGGATAATAGATAGTTTATCTGTTTAGAACCCAGTAATTGCAAGGGCTGGGCGCGTGTAATGTGGCATTTATTGTGGCAATACCACCCCTACCCATTGATTTTTATAGGCTACCGCCACCCCAACGGGGTAATTCCGTGCGCCATGATATACGATAGACCCCTCAGATTTTTCTAGTAAAACCTTTTGCTGCCCTAATGATACTCAGGTTCATCTAAAAGCTCATCCATATAGCTGCCTAGAAGCTCCACCTTCAGAGCCTCAAGCATCATATAGACTTCCTTGTGGTCAGCATTGGTTGCCATCTTAAGGTCACCTGAGCCTTTACCTATGATTACAAAGGAGTCTGATTTAAGTAGTAAGTCAGTTATTTCATCCTCTACGGTTGGTCTTATATTAGTCACTTTAGCCACTATAGGTCTCCTTAAGTTTACTTATAGTTATCTTATAGTTTCATCTATAGATATATTACTTATATCATCTCCTAAATAATCTTATTCCATAGACCTCTTTAGGTTATCTATAGTTCTATCTATAGTATATATCTCCCTTCCTACCTTATATGGTGGGTATTAATATATATAAGTAAATCAATGACATACAATGTCTGTCTTAACGCCTTAGCTGAACCCAATTATCTCTCTTTTGGGGTCTCCCTATAGAGGATTCCATGAACTTATCTAACTCATCTCTCAGTAGGTCTTTCTTATGGTCTTCTACTGCTCTGAGTATGTCTCTATCCATGGTTTCTACCCAGTAGCCTACAGCTATAGAAAGGGCATCTAGCCTATCATCGTGTATCAGAGAGCCTTTATCTCTAGTCAACCTGGTAAGTTGATAGAATAGTTTATACTTAAGGTCTACTTCAGACTGATAATCTTGTTGTATCACCTTATCGTCTACCACTAGCCTATGTTGGTTTAGGATAGGCTCTAGGGTATCTATAATTCTTTTCTCTTTATTGGTGTTGTGTCTTACTTCTTCTATAGATACTGGGTGTACTCTAGTCAACACTGGCTTGATTAGCTGTGTAAACATACCGTCACCAAAGTTACTCTCTACGATAATCTTATTGACCTTCTGTTCCTTAGCTACCCTACAGAGAACCTCAAGGCTTTCATCTGCATAGCCATTCTTAAGGCCACCTGCTGCTGTCAGGTACAGTTGTCCCTTAAGCATCTTGACTACGGTGTATGCTGTCTCATCCTTACCCCTACCTGCGGGGTCAATGGACATCACTGAGCCATCCCACTTAGCTGTCTCTGTAGACACGTTCATGGGTGCAGCCCAATAGTCACCCTTCAGTCCAACATTAGGTAACTGCTTAACATTCTCTATCTGTTCTCTTCCTGATGCCCACTGAACGCTTACAGGGGCTTCAGACCAGCTACTAGGGCCAGACATTACCATAAAGTCATTGACCTTTAGAGGGTACTTATCGGCATCTGATAGGGATACATCAAGCATGAACTGTAAAGCAAAGCCTGATTTACCATAGGATGCCTCACGTTCTAGCAAATCGTCACTATCGAACCTATCAGGGTCTGTAGGTTGCCCCTCTACGTCAGGTTCATCAGACACTATAGGGGCTAATTTGTACCCCATAGCTGTTTTTAGCCTGTCATCTGGGTATCTAGCTGGCCAAATACGGGTCTTATAGCCCCTTTCATCGAGTAAATTGTAGATAGACATCTCTGTTTGAGGGGTTCCAAGGAAGATAATACGTCCTCCAGGCTTCAATACCGCCTCAAATTCCTTGATTGTCTCTGCTAATTTGTCTCTCATCATCTGTGTCATAGAGTTATTTGCTGACTCTACGTCATCTGCGATGATTATTCCTGCACGAGAACCTGTAAGTTGGCCTGTAATACCTAGAGACTTCACAGAAGGCGCGTGAGAGGCTTTAGCGGGAGCCACATCAAAGCTAATCTTAGACATTCTTTGTCCATCTCTGGGTCTTAGGTGAGCCAGAATGGGCATCTCGTGGATGAGGCGCAGGGTAAAGGTAGAGAAATCATCTGCCCGTGTCTTTGAAGCTGATACTACAAGGATGTTTTCTTGTGGATTTAACAGCAGTTGGTGACAGACAAAGGCAGATGTTATCCATGATTTACCAACACCACGGAATGCTTCGATAACTATCCTGCGCTCCTCAGCGTTCTGTAGATAATCACTAAGGTCATACTGAATGGGTGTAGGGTTAGGAAGGTTAAGGTGCTTCCATGCCATGTATAAGAAGTTCTTAAAGTCTAATATCTGTTTATTTACCACGCTTTACAGCTCCAATATTTTGCTTTGGTCTTTGGGCCTGGGTTGTCACATCCATGTCTAGCCCTGAAGTTTTTACGTCTACCTTTGTTGTTCTTCTTGATGGTCATGTTAGGGTCACCAAACATCACCTTCTTTATCTTTGCGCCATCCTTAACGTAGACCTTAGACTTCTTCCTGCCCGCTCCAGGTTCCCCTTTAGAAATCCTAGAGGGGCTGTTTAGCTTAACTGTCTTGCCTTGATACTTAGCCATAACTTACCCCTTCTTCTTGAAGCCACCCTTCTTGGCTTTCATCTTTGCGTAGACTTTAGGGTCAATAGTGCTTTTCTTCTTAGAGCGACTGATGCCCTTCTTCTTTCTAATCTGCATGTTCTTATATAAAGACATAGGTATTCCTTACTGGATTTGTGTTGTGTCTGAATCGAAAGGTAAGTCCTCTAGCAGTTGTGCTAGGGCATTCTCATCAGCAGGGATAGCTGTAACGTCATTGTCCTTCAGGAACTGACGGGCTACGTTAAGCTCTGCTGATTTACACTCAGGGTCTCTTATCTTATCCAATAGTATTGTTGCCAATAACTCATGGAGTTCTTCTAGCTTAGAATCTTTCTTCATGTTATCTCTCCCGTTGAACGCCTTTGGCTTTCTCTACTGTTCGCATTGCGCCTAACCCAAGCATACCCATAAGCACAGGCATCATCTGAGTCAAATCAAGGATTGGAACCACAACCGTAGATTCAACCAGAGCAAGCGCAAAGTTTGCCAGTGGGATAACCATAAAGTTACTCGCCATACCAAGGACACATACCCATCCCACAGCAGGTCTCCAACCCGCAACAAATAAGTTTTTATGTGCCGCTTCCGTCTTATTAACTTCAAGCTGCGCTTTCGCAAGTGCCTGTGCATGCTTTTCAGCCATGGTCGATAGTTCAAAAGCAATAGCATTCTTCTTGTCTTTGTCCTCTATAAACTTATCTAGTAATCCCGATACGGGGCCAATTAATTGCTGTAACATAGTTTACCTCTGTAAGGGGCTTGCATTCAGGTAGTTCATACCCTGCCACAAGTCCTCTATTTCTTTAGTTAGTTTATTCATCCGTGTATCCACATCACCCATGCTGTCAGCAATAAGTTCTCCCTGCTTAACAACAGCTTTCATAGCCTCTATCTCTTTGGATAGCTCAGAAAGCTCTGCTTTGATTTCTAAGAGCTTTTCTTGTTGGGTTAGTATAGTCTCTAGGTGTGTCCCTAAAGTGGCTAATTTAGCCTTTAATTGACCCACATCGTTGTCCTGCAATCGTTGCTCTATTAGAGTCACTCTTTCTGTAACAGGTTTGATGTTAGGTATCTTTACAGCCTCTACAGTCTCAAGCCTTGAGTACAGACTTGATGCCGTCCAGACGGTTCCCCCGATACTCGTGCCTATCGTCAAGACAATGGCTATCCATATACCTTTGAATGAAGTGTTCCCTATTTTTAGTTCAGTATTCTCTAGGCTCATATTTCACATTCCGTTTGGTTCATGAAGCACTCATAGCCTAAAGCCACTGGGCTAGTCTGGAAGAACTCTGATTCGCTCCCTGCTGCCAATATGTCAGCCTCAGTTGCGTATAGGTCTAACCCAAAGTTCTGCCCGTTGAGGTACACTGCTGTCAGGTTCCTTGTTGTATTATATCCCATAGCTACCCACTGAGCATTTGCATCATAGAAGATGTTAGTCTGCTCTGCGGTTGTGTTAGCGTTCTCGATGCCTTGCTCTAGGAACTCTACAGCTTGCTCATTACCTGCAACTGCTAGGAACGCAGAGGCATTGTTAGCGTGTGTCTCTATGTCATCGACAGCCTGGTTGTATGTATCTACTTCTTCCTGGTCGATAGTAAGCACTTCTACATTAGCTGTAACAAACTCTTGTACCTCAGCTTCTTCCTGTGGAGTCTGTGCTTCAGAGGCAATCTCCGCCACCTGCTGTACTGCTATCATGTCCACCACAACTTCGGTGAAGGTCTCGATGGCGTTGTCCATTAACTCTAGCTCACCCATCGCCTTACCCTCTAGAACCTCCTGTATGTCCCCGTAAGGCAAATAAGTGTTCATGCCATAGAGTGCATCATTGTAAGCCTGAAGTTGCTCAGAAGAGATGTGAGCGGTGTCTGATAGCGTTCCTGATGACAGAGCATCGCCATGGTGTGCATATTCTGTAGCAGCACCTACTAGTAAGACCCCTTGTGTAATCTGGTCTACTATGGCTTGGCTAGATTCTAGGAGCGCATCGTATTCATCTGAGTGAGCTACGGAACTTAGCACTAATAGAGGTATTATCATCTTCTTCATCTGTAGCTTCTCCCCCGCCTATGTTAAGTAAAGTGTTGTACCAGTCTTTAGTTTTCTTACTGTAATCTGGGATGTATGTTTCTGGTTGTCTCTTCATTACTAAGAATGCTCTTTTGCCAACTACAAGTTTACCATTAGATAAGATGGGGCATGGTGTGCCAGAGATAAACATGGCCTTCCATACGTCAAGCGACTGGCATAACCTAGCCACTGCGCTCACCTTCATACCTAAGTCTGATAACAGTTTTGCATCCCTGCGCCTGTCACAGTTAGGGTCAACCTCGTAGCCACCACTAGAGAACCCTACGCCCACAGTCTGTAAGGAACCTCCAGTTCCTTTGAGACAAGTGTCCATACCGTTACTCATGTAAGATGGACTTATCGCTGAACCTACTGGTATCTCACTGGATGACCCAGCACCGTTGTAGGTATTCGATGTTGATGTATCTGTGGTGTTATTGTTAGAAGACACAGTAGCCCCCTCTCCTGTGAAACTATTGAGGGAGCCTTCCTGTGAATTTGTTGCGTAGGATAAACTAGAAATGAAGAATAGGAGTAGTACCCAAGGCATTACCTGGGTGGCCTCTCGCTTAACACACGGTCTACAGTAGCCCTGATGTGGCTAATGTTTGCATCTATCCTAGCTAGAGAAACCGCCTGTCCTTGTACGAGATTCTCTAGCTGTGCTAACCGTGTTTCATGCTGTGTTACTTGTTTATTGTTGGCTGCAATACCTGAGTCTAACTCAGCAAAAAACCATACGAGTGCTATGGCTTGAGTCGCTAAGGCAAACACAAATGTTACAGGGACACTCTTATTTAAGTACCATGAATCTTTTGACATAATAAAGTGTCCTATAGTTAAATTTTATACCAACCGTTTATGTAGATTCTGAAACGTGCGCTCTCCCAGTTCTGGGGGGAAGATACTGTAACATCTCCATTAGAAGCAAAGGCTACTACGGTATTATCGTATACTCCCGTGATGGTACTAGTAATGAACTGCTCTGACGGCCTGTAAGCTGAAGCGATTGTGTATATAACGTCGTTATCTAAGGGTTGCAACCACTCATCATACTCACCAGAGGCAGCAATATCAGTAGCATCTATATATAAACCCAAATTATAGTATACCAAACCACTTGAGGGGTCATGAAGCACCCTTTCAGTTCCTGATTTAGTCCACGCAGAGTTCCTAGTAAATGACGATGTTATGTCAACAAGCTGTCCTGTATTCCATACATCTGCTAAATCTCTTGCTCTAGACATTATTCACCCCCTGCTTCTGAATTATGAAACTCAACGACTTCTGCTGGTGTCTTATCAATAAAACTCTGGTGATAAGCGCGTAGTTCGTCATCAATAGAGGTATCTTCAAGAGCAGCCAGAGTCTTACGATATACATCTAACTGAATGTTAAAGGCTTCGTTGGCTCTGTTAGTCTCTGTATCAGCTTCCCACTGTTCCATGTAAGTGTTGAACTCACCGTCATTCTTACGGATAGACCGTTCTCTCATCCATTGTGGCCACTCAGAATCAATGTAGTCCTGAGTGACAGACTCAACGGAGGCCCCTTCGAGGCGGGGCGCACCTTTAGTAATAAATATCATTAGGGTTTCTCCGCAATTAACATGAGGTTTTGTCTGTATGCTGATGTGGTGAGAGTCGCATAATACGCTGTCTGGCCAGTAGGTATCACAGGCAAAATATACTTAGTATTAGAATCTTTGCTTAACACACTATAATCATTATCGTTAGCAAAACTAATGTAGCTCCCGTGTTTATTGAAGGCAAGAATCTTAGGGTTATAGTCAGAATCAAACTCCGTGTTATACAACCCTATTCCTGAAAATCTAAAGGTGGCGGAGTAAGAGTTATTTTTAATTTGCACATAAATACTGGTTACCCCTGCTGGAATATCAACCGCAGCCCAAACATCTGTGCTATGGCTAGAATTATATATCTGACCACCCCCTGATGATGTCCCTATATTAATAAACATGGGATTACCTGAGGAATAACAATTTATATTCAGTGTCAGCTTTGAGCCAGGAACCACAGTTACTTGTCTTGTCATTGTAGCCTGTGGGGTTAACTGTGCTGCCCCGTATATAGAGGTTACAGTCTGAGTAGTAAGCCACTCGGCTAAGATAGTAGAAGTAGCACTTAAGGCTGTATGCCCTATAAGTTCTTCAAAAGTTTCTATAAGAATTGGGTTAGGGTTAGCAATGGAGTTAATGTTAGCTATGTCATTGGCAACTGTAGTGATGTTAGTTCCGTTATTTGCAACATTAATAATACTACTTAGATTCCCCGAACAGTTATTAACACTGCTCATGCTAGTCGCAACAGTTCCAATGTCAGAGGCATCAGCAGCTACAGCAGTTACGTCAGTAATACTAGTAGCAACTGTATTAACATCGGTAATGTTAGTAGCAACTGTATTAATGTTTGAGTAGTTACCCGCTGTAGCATTTATATTACTAATATTACTTGCGGCAGTAAAAACACTATTAATGTTAGTAGCCACAGTTCCAATGTCAGAGGCAGCTGCGGCTACAGCAGTTACATCAGACATGTTAGTAGCAACTGTATTCACATTAGCTATAGATGCCCCTACAGCATTCACATTGGCTATATCAGTAGCAACAATTCCAATGGTATTTAAATCAGAATAAACTGCATTTATACTAGTAATATTTGCACCCACCGCAGCAATATTAGTTGCCTGTGGCCCAAGTGCATTTATATCAGATATATTTGTGGCAACAATTCCAATGTTAGTTGCATCCCCTGCCACAGTATTAACATTAGTTATGTCTCCACCTACTACGTTAACATTGTTTATATTAGTGGCAACTGTGTTAACGTCACTGATGTTAGTAACGACTGTTCCTATATTAGTTGAGGCTGAAGCTACAGTATTTACATTAGCTATGTCGCCACCTACTGCGTTTACATTGCTTATGTTAGTCGCTGTAGTATTGATGTCACTAATGTTGGTAGCCAGTGTGCCTATCTGAGTAGCATACGGTGACAGCGTGGTTACATCAGTAAGTATCTGGTTACCATACGCAACAAAGTCTACAACATCCCCTGCCGTTGCAGCCGTTCCTAATACTACCTCAGTGCCGTTAGTGGCTGTGAAGTCTGTTACATTAATCAACTTAACACCGTTCAGGTACACATCAATAAACCCTGAATCATAAGACACAGGGAAAGTTGTTAATGACCCTGAAGTGTATGTCCCTGAGTTTGTTCCTACAGTGTAGCTGAGGCGCGTAGAAGAAGTTGATATAGCTGATGAAGCATGTTGCCAACCACCACTGGTGTAAACCTTAAGTACCTGCACTGTAGTGTCGAACCATAGGTCACCTACAGTGGGACTAGAGGGGGCTGTACCGCCTGTGGAGTAAGTATCTACATACTTGTTTACATCAGCAATACTACCAGCAACTGTAACAATGTTTGTCTGGTTTGTAGCGACTACCGCAATTGCATTAGAGTTGGCTGCACAATTGTTTATGTTAGATTCATTGCTTACAACATCATTGATGTTAGCTGCATTAGCTTGTACAGCATTGATGTTAGATTCATTTCCTACCACACTAGTTACGTTAGCAGAGATACCTGCCACCGTTGTAACATCACCAGAGATACCTGCGACTGTACCGATGTTAGTTAAGTTAGGACTAATGAATCCTAAGCTAACTGCATCAGTCAAATCTACAGGGTCAGCCAGGTTAGTAATCACCCTAGCACCAGCATTATATTTGTTAATACTGTTAACCCTTAGCGCATCTTCAGTCGCATCAATAGCTTCCTGTGCCATGTAGAATGTCTGGAGACCATCGGTGTCTAGGTCAGACTCCTTAAAGATTGCCCCTGCTGTGTAGTCTACAAGTCGTGCTGACTGGTTAGAGCTTCGCTTTAGCTCGACAACAGTTCCATTTGCAGGGGGTGTGTTGAAGGTTATCTGGCTTGTGGAGGGGACGGTGTAGTCAGTCGTTAATGTTTTAACTACACCATCAACTGATACAACTAAATCTCCCTCTGATAAATACGGAAAGGCCACACTAAACGTGGCCGTACTCCCGTCTGCTGTGTACTTATTATTTGCATAAGGCATAGTTATTAATTCCCAATGTTATATATTATGTTGTCTGAAGAGCGTTGGCCTGTTTGACCCTGTATCTTCCTTTCTAAGACACTTCGGTATTCCTGTGGTATTGCTGCTTCCTCACCAAACAAACGCATGAAAGCCATCTCCCTAAACTGATTGATATACTTCCTGGCGTATTGTTCAGCGATACCTGCCTGTGAAGCTGTACCCATAGGTAAGTCCTGCATGCCATGTAGCACATCTATCAGTCCTGACTCGTGGGTATAACGCATCCATCTGTCGTAGTAGGTTTCCATACCGTCTTTTGTTATCTGAGTTCGTAAGTCAATATCACCCATGAACTTAGGCATCTTGTAGGAAGCTGTGAAGTGTGTGTCACCTACCTGCGCTAGTTTATAAAGGAATCTTTCTACCTCTATTTCTTTTGCAGGGATGCCACGCTGACGTTCCTCAACTGTAGCCGTATCAAAGTAGATAAGATTAGCTACTGGATTACTAAGGGTTCTTGCTCTACCTAGTGCGGTGTATTGCTTAGGCACTAATGGGTCATCAGGGTTGACACGCTGTAAGATGAACTGCTCCATTGTTACTGGGTCACCAAGCACAGGGTTGTCAAGCATCTGATACTTGTAGTAAGTGTTGGGCAAGAATGTCTGTACCTTTCTACCTGCAAACTTAATCAACTGGTCTGAACTGTCTGGGTCTCCTAAGTCTTCAAAGAAGTCCATGGCAGAATCAACACCAGAGGCAAGGTTTGCATCTCGTAAAGACTGTGCGATAGAGCCAACACCAACAGCTACTAGAGCCTGTATCTTTTCCATCTCAGACTTGTTGATTGATTCGCCCTGCTCTTCTCTATAAGCCAGTGTCTCTGCTCTTTCTAAAGCATTGACAATAATCTTAATTGGAGTTGAGAAGGGGTCAAAGTTACGGTAGTTAAAGGTACTGCCATCACTAAACATAATAGTGTAAGGCTCTTGCCCACCTGCGTTCTCACCTTGGCGAGTCTGCTTGTAGTCCTGTCCCATAGCACCAGTCACGTTACCTGTGGCATATAGAGAGAACACTGAGCCAGCTATTGAGTAAGACATCAAGGCTTCACCCTGCGCTCTAGCTTGGCGCATAGGGCCATTAGCACCCTTCAAGTCCTTCATAAAACCTGGACTAATCATGTTAAGACCTGGAGTCAAACGTATGCCTTCCTCAAATACACGCACGGGTGTACGGAAGAACAACTGCCCCATAAGGCGCATAGCAGGGTGCTTGTTTACAAAACCCTCATAACCTTTAGCTAATGAAGAAGCTGCTCCTTTACCAGAGAAGTCTCTCTTGAACAGTACATCCTGTACATAATCACGACCATCTTGGTCAGTAGCTTTCACAAAGGCTGATTCGTTCTTAGCTAGTTCGTTATTAATAAAGTTCTCTAGCTTCTTACCCTTCAGTCCTCTTGAGATACCATCAGACATAAGGATGTCTATAGCGTTCTCTTCGGGGGCGTAAGCTCGCGTTAAGGCTTCCTGAGTTTGAATCTGAACAAAGTCATCAAGCTCTTTATCTTTCAAGCCCTTAGCTACACCTGCTTCCATAGCATCGCCTGTAGCTTTACCTACTGCATATCCTCTGTAGTGAATGTTCTCAAAGAACGCATCGGTAGCAAGCAAGGCTCTAGGGAAGTGACGTAAGATACCACCGCCATATCTCTTAGGAATTGTATTGTATTCCTCAAGGAATCTAGCAGAGTCACCTGTCAGAATAGACTTCTCATAACGCCATGCAGCCCTAGCCATCTTAGCTGCCGATGGAATCATAGATGCCATAGCTGAATACTCAGCCACTATCTTCTTGCGTGATGTTGCTGATAGACCATCTTGCATCAAGTTGTTAAGCAAAGGCTTATAGATAGTCTTCGCTAGTGATGGGACGGTGTTGACAATTAAAGTAGCAGGAGAGAATACAAAGCTAATCATAATCTCATTCAAGACTTTGATAGGCTTGTTGATTGCTCTGTAGATAGAAGAGCCTTCTTCTCTCAGGACTTCTTCTGCAAACTCATCTTTCTTAACCTGTTTTTGTTGCTTAAGTTTGATGTATTCAGCAGTGTCCCCACTCTTACGCACCTCTTCAATCTTGGCGTTAAGTGTTGCCATCTCTTGAGTGCGTTCGTGTTTCTGTAGTTTCTCCTTAAAGATAGCATCCCACTGTCGTTCAGCCTCAGTTCTCGATAAGCCTGAAGCCTGTAGGCTTGTAATGGTTTCACCCCTTAGTTGCCCAGTGTTTAGGCTTTCTTGTCTAGCCCGTAACCGTTGCCCCGTGATAGTAGACATAGCTGCATCAAGTTCATCTAGAGGTGCAATCACTTCTTCGATTTCATCTATTTGTTTAGATATAGCTAAGGCTTCGTCACCGTCTAACTTTTGTTGCTTAAGACGTAAGTTAAATACTTTTACCTTAAGTGCAGATACTGTCTGGCTTGTGGCAACTTCAAGGAACTCGCTTTGCCCGTCAGTCAACTCTTGCTTCTTAAGGTACTCTGCAAGTTCTGCGGGGTTTTTAGCGGAGGCTTGCCTAAGCATTTCCTTGAAGGGTTCTACAGAGGCTACTAGCTCGTCCATGTTCTGAACACCATCAGCACCTAATGACGATACTTTACCTGCGGGGACTGTACGTTTGATTGCTTGAATTACACCGTTGAGGTCGGTACGTATCTTTTGTGCAGGAGAGCGTGTGCCAGAGCTAGGCGGTAAATGTGTGTTACCCCCCTCTGTAAACGATTGAACTTTAATTTGGACAGATGATAGAGCCACAACCTGTCCAGGCTTATCCCCCTGTGCATCCATTTTAAAACCGTCATAACCAGCCTTACGGATTACAGCAATGTCTTCTTCAAAAAGTCTTTCTGGGTTTACTTGGTAAAAAAGTTTATTCTTTTTCAGTAGTGAATTTATCTCTGCTTTAGACAGTCTATCCACATCCTGTAGTTGCCCTGCATCGTCTATAAACCGCACACTCCCAAGGTCATCTGGTAAGTAATCTAAATCAACCCGACCGAATGTAAATCCTTCAGCAGTAGTGTCCATAGCCACTGTTTGAATAGGCACTGGGTTTTTAATATCAACCTTTGCCTCAACCACGTTACCCCCAAAGACTACAGATGTCTCATCATCTGCTGTTCTTGAGAAGTAAAAGCCCTTACTCCCTGCGTGGCTGTGTGGGCTATTAGGTGACTCAATAAAATCAAAGAAAGGTTCTGCTGTAGTTCTGTGGAATACCACCTCACCCGCATCTTCAGGTAAGTCATCAGCAAGTTTTTGCTCATCAACAGTCTCAGCTATCTCTCTAGTAGACTGTCCTGAATACCTTTTGACCCCTGCGGTAATGCCTGTACCAAGCACAAAACCTGCTCCTGTACCTATAAGACCAGACTTAGCAACACGCCCTAAATCAATATCTTCACCAGATACAGCCGTCTCAACTACCTGTCTGTTGACATCATCAACTGCGGTATAGACACCTGACTCAATACCAGCAATGACACCACCTCTAGTGGAGCTTTTGAGTAACTCTTTGATACCTAGCTTGCCTGTTTGTTTAGCAGCTTCTTTACCTGCCAGACCAATACCAAATGTAGTTAAACCTACATAGGTAGTAGGGTCAGTAGCTACACCTTTGAAGAAACGCTTTGCCCCATTCCATGAAACACCTAAGTCATCATAAGACTCCATCATGTAGAGGAAGGCTTTCTTCTGCTCGTCTGTAGCCCCAGAGATACGGTTAGCATCTAAAGACATCTTAGGGAGGTTCCAGTTGAACCACCCCATTGTCTCGATACCATACTTAGCGTAGTCTTGTGGGGAAAGACGAGGGGCATCAACACTGTTATTCATGTTATAAATAACTTCAGAAGCCTTTTGATAATTAACATCATTAACTAAGTCTTCGTCATACAGAGTATCGCCCATATCTTGGTAAGTAGCGTTAAAGCCTTGAGGGGCTTGTGGTTGCCCCTGCGATTGACGGAAAGCATCCGCAATACCTAACGGCTTTTCCTCTTGCAATGAGGCTCTATAAGCATCAGCAATACCTGCCATATTTGTCACCTATATTTATTTGAGTGTTGTCTCTAGGAACCTTTCTGCATAATCATTGTCACTAAAGATGTTTGCTGGGTTTTGTTCTAACAGTTGTATCAGTTCCTGTACTTCATCCCTTTGTGTGTATGGGATTGCATTAGCTGCATCAGGGTCTAGTCGCTCAGTAAATGAAGCTATTGCCTGTTCAGCCAGAGGTTGTACAAATGCATCTAACTCTTCTTTAGGCATCTTGTTAAGCTCGTTCATAGCTTGAGCATAAGAACGTGAACCTTTGTTCTGGGTTAGACTTGGGTCATTCTCAGACCTAAACACAGTAGTCACTAAGTCAGCTAAACGTCTGTCTTCAGCAGCCTGTAGTGGGTTTGGAACCGCAGGAGGAGGCGTACCGCCCTCACTTATTACCACCCAATCAGCATCGGTAGCAGTCTTAGAGTCTATACCTACTGGTAAACCATAAGTGACACCGCCAGCTTCAAATGTAGCACCGTAGGTAGAGTCACCTGTGGGTTGCTCTGTTTGAGTTTGTTGTGGCTGTTGCTGTTGTCCCAGAGTTTGTAGTTGCACTTCAGTCATTTGATTAACTTCTTGCAACCTAGCTCTTACTTTACCTTCGGCTCTGTCATAGATACCGCCATCATCATGTAAGTCTGCGTACCCAGGCACTTCACCCTTTGTCTCAAGATGAAGATTAACTAAGCGTTTAGTTTCTTGGTTCCAAGTTTCAGTAGCTATATCACTAAATGACGTAGCTAACTGACCTAACTGAAACCCTTTTGCTAAGAAGTTGGGGTTATCTGTGTAGGTCTTGATAGTACCACCTAAGCGTTCGCCTAATGCTGACTTATGAGATGCTGAAGCAATGATTTGGTTACCTAGAAGTAAGTTAGGTAACTCTTTGATTAGCACCGCTTTTTCATTAGGATGGATGTCTGTACGCTCATTAACCTTAGCAATCATAGACTCAAGGTCACCTGCTGTTCCTAAAGATGCACTTACACTTATTTCATCTTTAAGAATGGTGTAGTTAGTTGCACTTACATCAGCTTTAACCTGTGCTGCCTGTTTTGAAATCTCAGCCATCTGGTAAACTTTGTTGCCAAGCACAGCATCATTTCCTGTTAAGCCAGTGCTTTGAGCCATGATTCTATCTATACCTGCAATATCACCATTGACAGCTAACTGGTTTAACTTAGATTGAGATTCTACAAGTTTCTGTTTGTTTAAAACTTCTTGTTCTTTTTGCTTACGCTCTAATTCAGCTACGGCTAACTGGCCTATCTGTTTATTAGCTTCACTTAGCTTGGCTCTAGTTGTCTTAGTGTTCAGGTGCTTTAGCCTTTTATCACTAAGTAATCTTGTAGCCCCTGATGATGGGTTAAGTTTCGCATAAGCGATGACCGCATCGACATAGGTTTGATTAACTACAGAGTTTTCGTTGATAGAAGTGTCAATGCTGTTTTGTAAATCCACTTCAAAGGCTTCCACAGCAGCGTTATAGCCCTCTTCTGTTTCTAAGTTATACCTATCAAGTGTTAAGATAGAGAAGCTGTTAATATTAGTTGTGTCTATGTCTTTAGTAGCTTTAGCCTGTCTGCTTAATATGCCTGGCATCTGCTGAGATTTAGCTGCTCTAAAGCCCGTAAGCGCACCTGATAAAACAAAAGGATTATCTTTATATTGCTCTCTAATCTTATCTTCTTCTGAACCTAAGAAGGCATTTAACTTAACGTCACTAAGAGCAATGTCATCATCTAGCTTACTGAAAGTTTCTAGGTAGCTTGTCTGTGTTTCATAGTTTGATTTCTTTTCAATAGCTTGCGCTAGAAAGGACTGAGAAACCTGTGGGTACAACTCCCCTGCTTTAATTGCAGTTAGGATGTCCCCTTCTTCTTCGGCCTTCCAACGATTAATAAAAGCCTGTGCCTCGTCCTGACGTAGCTTGTCATCTTCAGCTTGTTGTTGTGCCGCAGCTCTCTGCCCATACTTACTGACAGTACCAAAGGCTGAAGCCAGTTGGTCAGCAGCCGATACTTTAGGCGCATTAACGCCACCACCATAGGCATCCACTGGGGAAGCTGAGGGGCTAGAGATTGTGCGGAATCCCTGTAAATCCTGCATATGTCCTTTACTCATCCGAACGTCTCCTCAAACCAACCATCAAAAGAATCAGCCATCTTAGAGTCTATTGCAGGAGCAAAGCTCTGGGATGCTATAGCTAACAGATTAGGCTGTGCAGGGGGTGTTAAACCTTGCATACGCGCTAACATAGTCTGTAGTGACCTTTCAAATGAATCATCAATAGTGTCCATCTTGCTATCGAATGTTTCCTTCTGGCGTTGTCTAGTCTGCCCTTCTTGTCTGCGTATGGCTGACTTGACGTTATCTACAGACAACCCCTCAATACCTGCCTCACCCATAGACACATTAGCTCTTGACTCAGCTTCTAATGCTCTGCGTTGTAGGTCGATATTAGATTGTACATAGGCTCTGGACTCTTCTTTCCTTCTTCTGATGAGGATTTCCCTGTCCAAGTCCATGGCATCTTTAGCTGACTCAGTACGCATCTCGTTCTGCAACTTTGTCATCTCGTAGTTGCTCGATGCTGCCCCATACTGTGAGCCAAAGTTCATTCCCATCATTAAGCCACTAAATGCACTCATTGTTCTATCCTCTTCATCAGTAGGTAAAAGTCTTCTCCACCTAATTTATATGTTCTGTTTTTTACTACCTCAAACCCACACCACTCTAACCACCTAATACTATTTTTATTATCCTTGTGTATTAAGTTATATACATTATTAAAGCCTTCAGATAAGTCTTCTATTGTGGGCTTACTTAGTATTAGTATTGACCTTTTATGTTCTTTAGCTAACTCAGAAGTAAGCATCCAGATAACACCATTCTTAGGGTTGTTAGGACACTGTGACACACCACACATAAAGACCACTTTTCTATCAGAATCTACTCCTGAGTAAACTTTAGATTTAGGTAAGTTAAAACTATTAGTTAAACTCTTTTCAGGGGTGTTACCTGTAGCTTCAACTTCTAGTTTATCTATGGGTCTTAACTGCGATGCTAACTCAATAGCATCACTAGGTAGTGCATCAACTATTTCTAACATTATATCCTCTTAGACAATATGGTGTAGAAACCTTCCCATTCAATAGTCTGGAAGGTACACGGTAGGAAACTGTCTGACTTTATCTCTACAGTTACACTGTCATTCTTAGAAAGTACGGGGAACTTAAATGTACCGTCAGATAAACTTGGTAGCCCTACAGTAGAGCCTATCTGGTTGATAACTTGGCCAGTGTACTCATAACTAGATGTAGCCCTGTTGTTAGGCGTTACTTCTACCTTAAAGTATCCTGTGTCCTCGAAACCCACACGCATGCTTTTTAACTGTAAGCGACCTGACTGGATGGCTTGCGCCCCATTATTCTCTCTTACGTACTGTGGTGATAAGCGGTACTTGAAATCATACTTGTAGCCTATTGTAAGTTGGCTGTGTGTGTACTGACCATTTAACACTAGATACCTATAGGGGTCTATAGCCCCATTAGGGTCTAGCCACCACTCGAAATCTAATAGCTTACCTGTAGTGTTATCTATCACTACTGCGTTGGCTGCATTTACAGGGCTGCGTAAACAGAAAGGAATCTCTACCTTGGTTTCGTCATCACTTGCTGAATAAGTTACATCTCCATTAGAAGGGGTGTACTTGTTATCAAGCAATGCAGTAAAGGCCTGTATATTACCAACTGTATCTGTTGCCTGTACACTATCTAAAGGCTGACTAAAGTCTATAACCATAATTACTAATTCACTGCTAGACGAAGAATAGTCAATGCCATTAACATTATCAGAAGAGTTTCTGTCTGATGACTCAGCTACAAAGTAAAGATAGTCACCTGTAGAATATATACTTAGCACCTTTTTTACTGAAGGGAATATCCACTCTGACCAACTTGCCTGTAGTTTCTTCTCCCCATCTGTAAAATACTTATAAACAAAAAACCTACCTGAGTAAGTTATAGCCATGATTAAATCATTACTTTCAGAGGTAACTAAATCTTTTAAGTCGGCAGGGATGTACTTAGGAACGTGCGCTGTTAATTCTACAGCATCACTTCTAACAGTATCAGCTTCAATAAAGTATTCTTTAATAGAAGAATGCCCACTTCTAGTGGCAGTAAAGTAAAGTACATTCTGCGCGCCTACAGGAGCAATGGCCGTGTTAGACTCAAAGTCTGTACTAGGCACTACAGAGATTGTTTGTTGTGTTAGTGGGCCATTAGTGTCTACTTTAAACTGCTTACTTTTTGAAAATAAAGTTAAGGTATCATTAAATACTACGGCATGTTTTAAGGCATTTCCGCCTGTATCTTTTAGGGCTACATCAATAGGAGCATCATCTAAAATTGTTGTTACTGTTTTAGGGAAGAAGTCATAAGGGTCTCCCGACTCGCTGAAAATAATATTCTCGCCACTTAGTATCCCCAGTCTATTTTTAAAGTAAAATACCTGGCTGATTTTATTTCCTACAAAGGAAGGTAAGGGTGTCGTATCTGAGTCACCACAAGTCCTTGCGCCCCAAGTAACAGTGTTTAAAACCCAGTTATTACCTGACTGTGTTAGTACATGGGGCATCGTACTAGCGTTAATACTGAACTGCTGGCCAGGTCTAAGGGTTTCTTCATAAGTGTTTGCAGACAAAGCCTTAACATAATAACTATCAAATGCAGATGTAGCTGCCCCAATAATTTTATAGGTATTTCCCGTTACGGCATTCGCCCCTTGACCATCAGGTAAATCACTAAAAGAGTTATATAATTGTGCGTTAAGAGTCCCTGAAGAAGTTGCACCTGCGGCAGAGACTGTCTTAGACTTATTTAAGATAACGACACCATCATCATCCACTAGTAGCTGTAGGTCTTCCCTTGGGTTAGTAGTGTAAAGATAGTCCCCTGAAGTTTGGGAGGCTTGATTAGTGATTGTGCGGTTAATAGGGGCTGAATAACCCTCCCCTGACTCAGTCATTTTTAATGCAACACTAGAAGTGGCTTGGTCATAAAAGGCTGTAAAACAAAACGTGTTTCCTTGCCATTGAAAATGGTGAATCAACCCGTTGTCTAAGTCCCCTAATGTCTGGGGCAGTTGCCCTTTGTAAGATGTATGAGGTCTTTTCTTCAAACCATCAGCCACATCAGATAATCCATTCTCTTGAATCTCAGCCTGTGTAGGTTGGCGTAACGGTGCTGGCTGTTGGCTTACACCATTAAGTAAGTTAGGTATGCTTGAAGATACTAGTCCCATGATTGTTTACCTTGTAGTTCTGCGAGGAGTTCCTCTGGCAATTATTTTGTAGGTATCGTAGCTATCTGTAAGGAGGTTACTATCCTCATTAATAGCTTCGGTTCTTTCAAATTCTATTAGTGCTTCTCTCTCATCTTCAGCAGTAAAGGCAGCTAAGGTTTCTGAACCCATAAAGCGCGCTTGAAAACGTCTTGCTGCTTTAACAGTGATGTAGCGTTTAACGTGCTGTGGCAGCTCATTAAAATCTAAGAGTAATGTCATATCGACATGCACTGTGCTGTTAAATGAAGTGAAACTTCTTTCACCTCTGTCATATAATCTATTACCACGCTGAGTCGCATCTATATCTTTTGACACGCCTGTGGTGTCTACTTTCACGCACCCAATAGGTAGTTGTATTTCGTTATTAACATTAGGTGTGATAGGAAAGTTAATTTCTGTATTACAATGTAAGCCACGAGTCTGTAGCTCTACACTTGTTTCATTAATAAGTGCTTGGGCTAGTGTTGCATCAATCAGTGCTGAATCATTCAGATTAGATACTGGAGCTTCACCAATGGCTGATAACATTACGTTTACAGCTTCTAGCTCTGTTGTAGTTGTAGTTAAAGCCACGATAAATCCTCTTTAAGTAAAAAAAAGCGGAAGCCAAATTAATGACCTCCGCTATAAGTTTTAAGCAGTCTGGATTTGAACAGCAGCTTCAGGACGTAGGACACCGTGGCCCATAGCGTACTTAGCAACCATCAAGGTTCCTTGTCTGCGAATGTCGTACTCTGACTCTACAGCCAAATCCATCAACTTCACTGTACCAACAGCAGAAGTGTGAGCGATAAGAGCAGTAGTGTTAGCAGCAGCAACAGCTTGTGGGCCGCCTGTACCACCAGCATCTACACCAGCACCAGTTATGTTAGCGGTAGGTAGATGTGGAGTCTTGATAAGGTTGATACCAGCGATTTGTGGTACTGTACCTTCAGCAATCGAACCACGACCAGAGAAGTCTACGTTTACTGCGTTAGAAGCGTTAGCAAGCAAGTAGTATTGCTCTGGCTTCAAGAAGCAGAAACGACCTTCAGATGGAACGTAAGCATCATCTAGAGCTTCAGCAGCATCAAAGATTGCACCAATTAAGGCAGTCGCATTGCTGTTTGAAGTTGCAGCAGTGATGATAGTACCTGAAGCGTAGCTTGTATCACCTACGTTAGCAGATGCAGCAGCAGCTTGAGCCATAGTCTGTAGAACGTGCTTGTCCATTTGGAAAGCAAGCGCACGGCCCATCTCAGATGAATAAACTGAACGCACATCATAGTGGTTCTTAGCTTCTTCAATGTTAGAGATGAAGTGACTAGACAATAGAAGGTCATTAATAGTAATAACTTTCTCGTTGTGGTTGATGTCTGTACCAGTGATTTCAGCACCAGGCGTGTGATACGCTGCGCTTGAACGACCCATTACTGGGAACTGTGCAGACTTACCGTTAGCAATGGTGCGAACCATTTGCTTGTCAGCAGTTACTGTAGCTTGCTCAAAAGAAGTGAGAACTTCGCCAGAGAACTGTTTTAGGAACAAAGCATCAGCCGTTCCTGCGTTGTTTACCAGGCCGATGCCTGATGGGTTTGCATTACTCATTGTAATATCCTTTAAAATAAATTAAGTTAGTAAATTAATAACATGTAATTCGCTAATCCTTACTTTACTGGAAAGGGTGTTCTCCGCAGAGAGCCTCACTGTTTTTTGGGGATGTATTGAATTGATTAACAGCCTTGGTAGGCTGGTTAAAATGTGCTTCTACCTAGCTTCTTCTCGACAGCTTGACGGAAAGCGGGGTCTTTCTTGTACTCAGCAGTTCCCATATCCTTGGTAACTTGCGCCCAACTATCATAGGTATCCACAGAGGCAGAGGCTTTACCACTCAATAATGAGGGTTCATAACCACCGTTATCCCTGTATCTTGATACCATTCCATCAATAGCTAGTCGTGCTTGAGATGTGTTACCTGAAGTGATTGCACCATTAAAGGCATCAATTTCACTGTCAGGTAGGTTGTCGGTTGCCCATTCGGTCATACTTTTGTAAGACTCTTCACCACCCGCAAAACCAAATAATTCATTAGTATATTGGGTAGCTCTAGCCTGTTGGCCATCGACATAAGAATCCACCATTTCCTTGGGGATACCTTTATCCTGTAGGTCTTTATAAGTCTGTTCAGAGAGTGTGCCTGTTTCTGCGAACTCTTCTTCCATTGAACTGAAATCTAAACCTGCATTTTCTACAGCTTGTTTAGCAGCCTCTCCTTCAGCTTCACTAGTTTCTGGCGTTTCCACATCACTAGGCGTTGCTTCTTGAGTTTGAGCTGCTTCTTGACGAGACTGAGTGTACTGTTTTTCCAGCTCACCATATGCTTTAGAAAGGTCTTCAGGAGAATTAAACTTCTCTGGTAACCATTCTGGACGAGACTCTTGAGTTTGCTCCACTGGAGCTTCAGAACCTGTAACATTTCCTTCTACCTGTATTGTATCAACCATTGCTTGAACCCCTCTGAATTATATTGCCTCTAGCGTTTCTATACTTTACGCCTAATTCAGCATTCTCCATTCCAGGCCACATAGGATACTCAACCTTCTTTTCCTTTTTAGGTTCAGCTTCCTTCGGGTTATCTTTCTTTAAAGTCATCTTGGGTGTTTTTGTCATCTATTGTACCTGTTGTTGCTGATTGCCTTTCACAACTTCCTTCATCACACCAGGGGCAGCATCTTTGACAGCCTCCTGCATCATCTGGTTTTGCTGTGCTTGTTGTTGTGCTTGCATCTCAGCTTGTAGTTCCTGTTCAGTCTTAATCAAGCCTGTCGTATCAATGCCGTGCCCTGTAGCTAATCTAGTTACTAAGTCATCAAAGTTGACACGTTGTATTGTCTCAGGACTAACCTGAGCCAGTTGTACGAGGTCTTGGATATAAGTGCGTAGTTTGTTTAAGTCGTTTCCTCTGCCAAGTGCTTCCACACCAGTAACAATAACTGGAGTGACAGTGCCTTTAGGTAGCTTAGGAATCTTCTTAGTTGCAGACATTCTCTTCATTAACACATTCACGAGAGGAAGTTGCATCTCTTGGCTCAGTACAGAGTAGACACCACCTAATGCGGATTCTAACTCTTGAGCCATAAAGCGTATCTCTTCAGCAGTTACTCTCTCAGCATTGCGCTGTATCGCTGTGTTTAAGAGAAACGCATAGGCGAGTCTTTCTTCGATGCGCTGAACGGTATCAAATACCACACGCATATCATGGTGCTTTTCGGTCTGTAGTACCTTAACATCGTTAGGGTCACCAAGTATTACATCACCATTCTGTGACTGAGCTAAGTCAGTTCTACGGACACTTGCATTAGGGCGCACCATAAACACAAGTTTAGCACTAGCTGCTGCGGAGCTAACCAATGCTTCCATCAATCCCTCAAGGGACTTCAGGTCTCCTAGATACTCTTCCACGAAAGAGCGACCATAGTCTTCGCCATCAAGGTGTACCATGCGTAGCGCAAGCCACGGCATTAGGTCTTTGGAATACTTACCCTCAGAGCCTGGGACTACTTGACCTTCAACTTCTTGATAAACTTCATAAACATCTGAGCTTACTCTGTATACCTTTGTAT
>ERZ767285.231-NODE-231-length-23388-cov-3.938012_pt1 | contig 23388 bp, 28 predicted proteins | sample MGYA00374953_ERZ767285 | MGnify/ENA primary metagenome ERZ767285 (study PRJEB28947, sample SAMN06267186) | marine metagenome | isolation source: Columbia River Estuary | place: USA:Columbia River Estuary, USA | collected 2013-07-23 ...
CTATTTCTTTCACTTTAGGAGAAGGGCAGCACCTTTGTGTTATGGGAGAAAGTGGGTCAGGAAAATCTACTTTATTAAAAGCAATTTACGGTTTGCTAGACTTAAAAAAAGGATCAATTTATTGGAAAAGCCATGAGGTCTTAGGCCCTGCTTTTCATCTAGTTCCAGGCATGAGCTTCTTTAAATATGTGGCTCAAGATTTTGATTTAATGCCCTATACGTCAGTTGCTGAAAATATTGGAAAATTTTTGTCGCGATTTTATCCCGATGAGAAAGAACAAAGAACCAAGGAATTATTAGACGTTATAGAGATGTCTAGCTTTGCAAATGAGAAAGTGAAAACCTTAAGTGGAGGACAGCAACAACGGGTGGCAATTGCGAGAGCCTTGGCAAAAGAGCCCGAACTTATTTTGTTAGATGAGCCTTTTGGGCAAATAGATAATTTTAAAAAAAACTCACTCAGAAGAAAGCTTTTTAGCTATCTAAAAGAAAAAAATATTTCATGTATTGTGGCAACACATGATGGAGATGACGCGCTTTCTTTTGCGGACCAAATGATGGTGATTAAAAACAAAAAAGTGATTGCATTTGATTCTCCAAGAAACTTATATAAAAGCCCTCCTGAACATTATGTAGCAGCTTTATTTGATGATGTAAATGAACTTTATATAGACGGAGAGAGAAGACTGATGTATCCGCATCAAATTCAAACTTCTAAAGACTCTTTACATAAAGTTATTGTAAAAAAGTCATTCTTTAAAGGTTCTTTTTGGTTAATTGAGGCTACATTTAATTCCCAGGTTATTTTCTTTCAAAGTACCGAAAATATCCTTTCAGAAAAAGAGGTTGGTATTTGCTTTGATAAGTAATTTATAATGAAAGTGCTATAAAACACGATCTATTTTAATTTCTTTTCCTCGCCAAATGAAAGTGTCTTCAACTTTTTTTCCCATCAATAATTTACCAATTGGCGAAGATGGTGAAATTGCAAAATATACAGTTTCTTTAATAGTTAACTCTCCTGCGGAAATACTCAAAAAATAATATGCAGAAGATGTTTTTATAACAGACCCTAAGGCGATGTTTGTTGATTGTTTTGAACTATTAATCTTAGCTAGTGTTTGTTGCATTTGTTGAACAGCGGATAACTGTTGTCCTGCTTTTTCCATTTCTAATTGCAACATGGCCCTGCCTGTTTCATGCTTATCTCCCGCAGAACTTTTGGTTTCGGAACTTAATGCTTTTTGGTGTGAAGAAATAATAGTTTGTATAGTTTGTAACCGCATATTTACATGAGCTACACACTGCTGAAAAAGAGCTTCTTTTAGGTTTGTCATTACTTAAGCTTGTACAAATGAAAATGCTCCGTAATTTCCATGGTGTGAAATTGAACAAGATCTTGTTAACGGTGTTTCATTATGGTAATAATTAGGAGCTCCGTTTTTTGATTTTTTTTGTTCAATTCCAGAAACAGAAAGCGTTGTTAGTTCTTTTAATTTCTTCTTAATCATGTTGTCTATTTCATGAGGAGGCGCCATTTCGGAATATGCACTAATTTCTTTTTCTAGACTGGCTTTGGTAAGAATGTAGCGCTGATTTATAAGTGAGCTCGTGTAAAACTTTTGACCTTTAAAGCAAACCACCCCTTCTTTAGCTGATCTTAATTTACATTCAAATTTTTTGGGAGCAAAAAACCGTACTATATGTTGTTGCGTATAAATTTTATACGCAGCTTCCTTCATGCTCCAAAGTCTCCAAACCATCACAAAAGAATTTGGGGCTTCTAAGACAAGCTGCTGTTCATTGGCCGTGAATTGCTTTTCTAAAAAGCCTTTTCGTTGCCAATTACTTGCTGTTTTAGCAAGAGATAAGTCTATAATGTCGTTGCCAATCAAGAGGCTGCTAATTTGGTTTCAATAACATCCATTGCTGCTTTTACTGAAAGCATTTTTTCCATAGAGTCGTTGTCTATCTCAATGTCAAACTCATCTTCTACATCTAAAATAATATCTACCAAATTGGCAGAATTAATTTTTAGGTCATTAATAAAATCGGTCTCTTCAGACAGGTTTTTAAATGCCTCTTGATCTTGAACATAAGGCTTTACAATTTTTTGAAGTGAGGTAATTAGTTCTTCTCTGGTCATGAATACTCTTTTTAATAATGGTTGTTTTTGAGTCTATTAGTAATCGTACTTTTTTAATATTTCTTAAAAATAATACATCCGTTTACATCTCCAAAGCCAAAACTTGCTTTTGCGATGATCTGTAGTTTTTTTGGTGTGTATTTGGTTGGTATTTTTTCTTTTGAAATTAACTGTAAAATGTCTGGATGTACCTCTTCACAGTTAATGTTTGGAAAAACAAATTGGTGTTTTAGCTGCAACACTGTAGCTACATTTTCTATGGCTCCTGCAGCTGCAAGACAGTGCCCAACCATAGATTTTAGTGAATTTATCATTGGAAATTCTTGTCCTCTTCTTCCCAGTGCTTTTGTCCAGTTTTCTATTTCTACAGGATCTTTAATCGTTGCCGTTAAGTGCCCATTAATAGCGTCAATATCTGCGCCTGTTATGTTGGCATCTTTCATTGCATCTGCAATACATTTTTGTACCGCTTCAGAATTTGGTGCCGTCATGGTTCCGCCGTTTCGTTGTCCTCCAGAATTGATGTTCCCTCCCAATACCTCAGCATAAATAGTTGCTTTTCTTTCCAAAGCACTTTCTAGAGATTCTAAAACCAAGGCTCCTGCACCGCTCCCAGGAACAAAACCTGATGCATCTGCACTCATGGGTCTAGATCCTTTTTCCGGAGTTTCGTTGTGCTTATATGTCATCACCCTCATTGCATCAAATCCACCCCAAATATAGGCCCCATCATCACTACAGCTCCCCACCAACATTCTTCTTGCCTTTCCTGCCTGTACACGTTCAAAACCCATTAATAATGCTTCTGTACCGGTAGTACAAGCAGAAGAATTTGTAGTCACTTGGTTTCCCATTCCTAGAATGCCGCCTAAATAAGCACTAATGCCACTTGCCATGGTTTGAACCACCACAGTACTTCCCAAGCGTTTTACCTTTTGATCGTCTAATTTATAAATTGCTTCTCTAAATTTTTCTATTCCGGAGGTGCCTGTTCCAAAAACCATTCCCGAATTGTAATCTATTGGTGAGTTTTTATCAATAACAAAACCTGCGTCTTTCCAAGCGTCCATTCCTGCAATGCATCCATATAAAATGCCAGCACTATCAAATCCACGCAATTGAAGTGGTGTTAGGTACTTATTTTTGATCTCTTCTGAAACAGGAGGAATTCCTCCAATACAGCAAGAAAATTTTAAGTCTTGTAGTTTTTGATGAAATGTAATTCCAGACCTTCCTTGCTGAATTGCTTCTAAGAAATTGTCTAAGCCAACAGCATTTGGTGCTACAACTCCCATCCCTGTAATAACAACCCTATGTTTCATTCTTCATTGGTTTTAACATTCCTGAAATAGTTCCTCTACAAACCAGCTCATTTTTTTCATTAAACAATTGCACCTTACATTTTAGTTTGTTAAATCTAAAATAAACTTTCTCTGAAATTACCTTTACGCGTTCTTTGGGAAAAACGGGTAAAAAGAAATCTACGTCGCTAGAACTAAGTGCAATTTGTGGTTTTTTTGTTTCAGAGACAGCCTCACTTAGTAAGTATATTCCTAAACAAACAACACCAATTTGTGCCATTACTTCGGTTAAAATAACTCCAGGGGTTATTGGGTTGTCTTTAAAATGACCTTGATAAAAATATTCGTCTTCTTTAAAGGTATAAAACCCTTCTACACCATTTTCTGAGAGAGACGTTAGTTCTTCTACAAACAAAAAAGGTGTTTGATATGGTAAAAGCTGTATGATTTTTTGATTGTTCAATTGTTTAACTTATGTGTTCTCCTCCGTCTACAGGAATAATGGTGCCATTAATCCACGCAGCTTCGTCTTTAGATAATAAATACACAACATTGGCAACGTCTTCTGGCAATGTTAATCTGTTAAAAGGATTGCGCAATAAAGAGTGTTTTTTTATTTCGTCACTTCCTGGAATCATTCGTAGAGACGCCGTATCTGTAACTCCTGCTTGAATACAATTTGCTCTAATCCCAAAAGGCGCATACTCTAGTGCAATATTTCTTGTAATGGCTTCTAAGGTTACTTTTGCTGCAGACACAGCTGCATAATTTTTCCATGCTTTTGTATTCCCTTCACTTGTAAAGCTAATAACTCGTGCATCATCCGAAAACAACCTTGCTTCAAAAATAGCGTTGGTCCAGTCATACAAACTAATTCCCATTGCTTGTATTGTTAATTGAAAGTCGTCTGTTTGTAAGGTAGGTGTAGATTCAGAAATCATGGGTTTTAAATTTCCTTTGGCAACACTATGTACTAGTGTTTTTATGGTGCCTCCTTCTAGCTCTTCTGCTAAATCTTCTATCAATGCAGCTCTCTTTTCTGAGTGAAACGCGTCTGTATTATAGCTAATAAAATGGACTCCTTGTTGAGTAATTTCATTAAATTCTTTCTCAATGTCAGGCAGCTGTGATCTAGAGTTTCTATGAACAATACAAATATTCATTCCGTGTTTGGCTAACTTTTTTGCTGTTGCCAAGCCCAATCCACTAGAGCCCCCTAAAATTAATGCCCACTCGTTTTTATCTTCAAATTCTTTTACCATTCTAATAATATTCTTTGGGCAGAAAAACCTGGCCCAAAACTAAGCATTAAGCCTTTTTCTCCTGATTGTCTGTCTCCATTCATAAATCGTTCTAAAACATACAATACGGTAGCGCTAGACATATTTCCATACAATCGTAAAACTTCTTTTGTGTCATCTATATTCTTTCCTAAAGACCCAAATAAATCTTCCACAGTCTGAACTATTTTCTTGCCTCCTGGATGAAAAATTAAATGATTTATATCTTCAATTGTTAGATTATTCCGCTCTAAGAACGGGTGAACTATCATTGGAAAATGATTTGAAATAGTTTCTGGAACAGATTTGTCTAAAATCATTTGTAGCCCAGAGTTCACCAATTTAAAACCCATCATATGAGTTGAATCATAAAAATGATACATCGCTTCATCTATAATTTTAGGACCCTTATCTTCTTCATAAGATGATAAAATAACACTTGCGGCTCCATCTCCAAAAATTGCGGCACTCACAATATTTACCATAGAAAAATCTTCTAATTGAAAAGTGGCTGTGGGTGATTCTACTGCTATCACAGCAGCTCTTTTATTTGGATTGGCTTGTAAGAAATTTTTTGCGTAAATAATTCCCGAAACTCCTGCTGCACAACCCATTTCTGTCACCGGAAGTCTCACAATATCTTGTCTCATTTGCAAACTATTAATTAAATAGGCATCTACAGAGGGAATCATAATTCCTGTACAACTAACAGTAATAATATAATCTATATCTGTAGGCTGTAAGCTTGCTTTTTCTAACGATTTTTTTAATGACTGTTCTGCCAAAGTTGTAACCTCCCGAACATAAATATTGTTTTTATCTTCAAAAGACGAATTCAAAAAAACTTCTTCTGCATCCATAATAGAGTAACGCCTGTCTACACCAGCTCCTTCAAAAAGCTTTAAAACTTTTCGTTGAAACCTTGTTTCCTGACCCTGCATCCATAGTTTAACAAACGGAATAATGTCTTTAGTTTCTCTAGTATGTTTTGGTAGCTGTTTCGCTACAGATAGTATTTTTACGCTCATAATATTTCCTAAAAAGCAGGAATTCTTTTAATGAATAGGATCTTTTTTTAAAATCCATAAATATCTAAAAGCCCATTTCCATTGAATAGAAAATGGCACTTGTACTTGTGTTAAAATAGCCTCTAACTCTTTTCTTTTAAAAGCTCGCAAAACAGAGGTTAAACCGTCTTCCCTAACCATCTTGTTTTTAATAAAAAGCCCTATCAGTTTAAAAAGATAGTACGCAAGTCTATGCCTATGTAAATCATTCACAACCGCTCCAATTGTTGCTTTTTGAACCGTTGGTTTTAAAAAAGAGATGAGTTCCTCGCTTTTAAAATGGTGCAAAAACAAGGTGCACAAAACAACATCATATGTCTGTTTTTTAAACTCTTCTGAGAAAATGTCAATCGTTTCAAAGCTCAACTCTGGATAATCTGTAGACAGTTCTCTTGCATATTCTATAGCTGCATCATTTGCATCTATTCCTATAAGTTTAAACTTATAGTTGTTCTTTCTGCCAAACTTAGCAATATCTCTTAAAATGTCTCCGTGTCCACAACCCAAGTCTACCATGGTAATTGTCTTGTTTTTTGAAGATGTTTTAAGTAATTTTTTTAAACCTTTAATAGTTACTGAGTTTCCTCCTAGAAACCGATTAATAGTTTCTAGTTTATCTAAGGTGTCTCTAAACATATCTCCTTCAAGAGAAAAATCGTCCATCATTTCTGGTGCTGAAGAACGGCGAGAAGTATCAACTAAAAAACTCATAGTGGGCGCAGTTGTTTTCCGTGGGTAAATTTGATTATTTTAGGCAATAAAGAAGGTGATGTTTTTAAAATTGAATACGCTATTTGAGAAATGGTTTGATTTCTAAATAACCATGCGATAAAATGGCCTGCTTTTAATCGTATTTTAAATTCTTTATTCCAATCTCTAAGATACTGTTTTTCTAGACCCTCTCTTGTTTTTATTTCGCCATTTAAAAACTGAAGTATTCGAATGCTTGCCAATTGTGCACTAGAAATAGCCATTCCCATTCCGTTGCCACATAGCGGATGAATCATTCCTGCGGTATCTCCACACATAATGATATGGTCTTCTACCGGATTTTTAGTTTGAAAAGAAACTTGACTAATGGTTAGTGGTTTTTCAAAAACAGGTGAAGTTTCTTTGAATATTTTTCTTAAATGTTTATTTTTAAAAACAACTTGTTCTTGAAAATCCGTAATGTTTTTATGTTTTTTAAACGAGCGGTATTCTGTAATATAACAGACATTAATAGCATTATCTTCTACTTTAGAAACGCCACAATAGCCACCTTTAAAATTATGTAGCGCTACCAAGTTTTCTGGAAACACCCCTTTTACATGAATTTTAACGGCCAAATACGGAGATTTTTTTTGAATGAATTTTCGCTTCATTTTTTGGTCTAAAGAAGATCTTTTACCAAAAGCGCCTATGGTAATTTTGCTTTGAAATACTCCAGAACTTTTTGTTGTAATTGTGAAAGAGTCTTTTTTAAAGTGAATAGAATCTACCGTGTCTTTTAAAATTTGAACACCGTTTAATTGTGCTTTTTTTACCAATAAATTATCTAAAAAATAACGACTCATTCCAAAACCTCCTAGGGGTAATTCACCTTTTATTAGATTACTTTTTGTGGTACTTATATGAACTTTTGTGATCTGTTTAGCCCCTTCATTTATTGGGTTAATCCCTAGAGAATTTAAATATGGCAGTACTTCATTAGAAATATATTCTCCACATACTTTGTGCTTAGGGTATTCATTCTTTTCGATTAATAATACCCGTTTCTTACGTGAAGATAAATGAATAGCGCTTGTTAATCCGGCCAATCCTCCGCCCACTATAATTACATCAAATGTTGTTGTTATTTTCAATTGTTATTTTATTGCAGAATATTCTACTTGAATTTTTACATTATTAGACAAAACAAAACTCCGGCCACCTATATTAAAATCTTTACGGTTAAGTGTCATTGAAGCGCTTAATATTAGGGTTGAATTCTTTTCTGAAACATCTATTGGTATTTCTATCTTTTTTGTAATTCCTTTAATGCTTAGCGTCGCAAAAAGAATAAGGTCACCATCTGTATTCTCTTCAATTTTTGAAGACTCTAATCTAATTTTTGTATAGTTAATAGCATCAAAATAATCTTCTTCTAATAAGTGTTTGTCTCTTCCGTCTACACCTGTAGAAATAGAATTTACCATAACAACTGCGTTGATATAGCTATTAGAAAGGTCTTTGTAATTAAAGTTTGTTTTAATAGTTGCCTTGTTAAAAACACCGTCTACTGATATCCCAAAATTTTTAATGGTAAACAACACTTTTGTTTGCTCATTGTCTTGTGTCCATTCTTGAGAAGAAAGAGCGCTGGTGAATATTAATAAAAGAAATACAACTGTTTTTTTAAGCATTGTAGTAAAGATACTAAATATAAGGAGTTTTTTAGTCTAGCAAGGCAGCCAATTCCTTACCAACCAATGAGCCAATAGCAACACCCATGCCGCCTAAACGAACCCCACAAAAGACGTTCTCAGAAAGTTGTTTTACAATGGGGTTTTTTTGATTTCCAACACCCATAATACCACTCCATCGATGTGTTATTTGAAAGTCTGTATTTGGTAAAATGGTAGTTTTTAAAAGTTCTTCTAGTTTGTTCTGAATTCTGTTGGTCTGTCCAAATTCTGTGGTTTCTTCTATCTTAAAATCTAGATTTCTTCCGCCTCCTAATAAAATTCTATTATTAATATTTCTAAAATAATAATACCCTTCCTCTAAGTGAAAAGTTCCTTTAATGTGAAGATTTTTTATAGGACTTGTTATGAGTACCTGCGCTCTAGCGGGAGCTACGTTTTCTTGAAGCAGTTCTTTGGAGAACCCGTTGGTGGCAAAAAACAATTTAGACGCTGTAAAGACTCCTTGATCTGTTTCAATCTTCACCTTGTTCGTGTCTTCTGAAAACCCTTGAACGGTTGTATTATTTAAAATTATTATTCCTTTTTGTTGTGCTATTTTTAATAATTGAGACACCATTTTTCCAGTATCTATCTGGCCCTCAAATTGATTTACTAAATAGGTAGGCACCGTCTTTTTAAACTTAAACTTATTGTGAACTGAAGAAAAAACAGCGTTTTTAAAAAGTGGAAATAATAACTGATTTAATTCCGCTGTTTTTTGCTCACATTTTTCAAAAAAAGCTTCATCAGAAAATAACTCATACCCATAATGATGTTGGTAATCTATGTTCTTATCTCCTAATAGGTTTCTTAATAGTTGTAGGCCTTCCCATCTCTTTTTTACCAACTGAAAAACCTCTTGCTCTGAATGTGTTTTAAGGTCGCTTAACAATTCTGAAGTGCTTCCAAAACAAGCAAAACCAGCATTTTTTGTGCTAGCTCCTTGCGGAAGGAAGCCTTTTTCTAAAATAATGATTTTTGATGTTGGAAAACGCTCTCTTAAATTAATTGCACAATTTAAACCTACAATTCCACTGCCAATAATTACAAAATCATTGCCAGTAAACCATTCTTTATATTCCCAGTAACTGTAATTCATTATACTAATTTTTCAAAGCAATTACTATCTTCCATTTGAGCGTACTGCCCGTAATTTGGAATGCTTCTGTATCCAGATTTTTTATAAAATTTATTGGCTTCTATCTGACGGCTTCCTGTCTCTAAAATACATTTTATAAACCCTTTTTCTGAGGCCCATTGTTCTAAAGAACTTAACACGGTATTGGCAACTCCAGAACCCCTATGTGCTGGTTTTACATACATCCTTTTTATTTCAGCAGTATTTGTATCTAGCTTTTTAAAAGCTCCGCACCCAATAGCTTGTTCGTTTTGGTAAGCAACCACCACATGATTTATTTTTTTTAAACTATTAAACTGATTATAGAACTCATGATCTTCGCCGTCTGTTATTTTTAAATAGGCGTCTAACTCAGTTATTAAAGCCTGAAAATCTAAATTATTATTGTCTGTTCTAATGATTCTTTTCATTTGAAATACCACTCTTTGTTGAAATTCTATTTCTTTTTAAAAGCCCAAGGTGTTTTTATGCTCAAAACTCAAACATTAACTGAACCCAAACAGGTTCTTTTTTTGCAGTGTCTAAGTTAGAAAAAGAAATACCTAATAAGCGTACAGAATTTTTAAATTTTTCTTGATATAATAACTCTTTTACAATTTGCATGATTTCATCTTTCTTTTGAATAAAATTTTGTACCGTTTTACTTCTTGTTTGTTGGGTAAAATCGCTGTATTTAATTTTTAAGGTAATTGTTTTTCCATTTGTTTCTGATGCTATCATTCTTCTCTCTAACTCTTCTGCAATTTTATGAAGTCTTTCTAGCATAAATACTTCAGAAGAAATATTCTCAGAAAAGGTTCTTTCTGCTGCTATAGATTTTCTAATTCTATTGGGTTTTACTGTACTGTGGTGAATTCCTCTTACAATATTATAATAGTAGGTTCCAGACTTTCCAAAGATCTTTGTTAGCTCTTCTAGTGGTTTCTTTTTTAAATCTAATCCATTAAAAATCCCTAGGTTATTCATTTTTGCAGCGGTTACCTTTCCTACACCGTAAAATTTATTAACTGAAAGTTCTTCTAAAAAAAGAAGCACCTCTTCGGGATTAATTGTTTTTTGTCCGTTTGGTTTGTTAATATCTGATGCTACTTTTGCTATAAACTTGTTGATAGATATTCCGGCAGAAGCCCTTAAGGCTAATTCACTGTATATACGATCTCTAATTTCTTGTGCAATTAAACTTGCAGATGGATTTCCTTTTTTGTTTTCTGTAACATCTAAATAGGCTTCATCTAAGGAAAGAGGCTCTACTAAATCTGTATACTCGTAAAAAATTTGTCGAATTTTAGTTGATATTTCTTTATATCGTTCAAAGTCTGTTTTTACAAAAATAAGATGTGGGCATTTTTGTCTGGCCAAAACACCACTCATTGCAGATCTAACTCCATATTTTCTGGCTTCGTAACTCGCAGCGGCAACAACACCTCTTTTTCCGCCACCACCAACAGCAATAGGTTTTCCTTTTAGCTCTGGATTGTCTAATTGTGCAACGGAAGCATAAAAAGCATCCATATCTACATGAATAATTTTTCGATATTGAAACGTGATGTTCACGCTATAAATTTACAAAACTTTGATTTTATAATAGAACATCTATTACATTGATTATCACAATCAGTCCAGTAATAATTCCTAGTACTAAATCCAGTTGGTTTGCTAAGTGTTCAATTTTATTTTCTATTTTTTTTGCTAAATAAGCATATAATAGAAGAATAGAAAATGTACCTAGGGCAGAGCCTAAAACAAAGAAGATATTATTAATAAGAGTAAATTTATACCATTGCATCATCACTAGAAAGCTAGTAACCCCAAAATAAAAAGGGATTGCAAACATGTTTAAAGAAGATAGTAAAATGCCAGAAACAAAGCCCTTCCCTTTACTACTATTGTTGTTTAATTCTTTCTTTTTTTTCTTCCTTGCATTGCTAAAAAAGAACACCGAAAGCCCAATAAAAGCAATGATTCCTGCATGTTGAAGCACAATTAAATACCTTGGGTTGTCTAGTAATATTTTTGAAAAACTAACAGCAATATAAGCCTGAATTATCACAATTACAGAAACTCCTGCAGAAAAATAAATTGCTTTCTTTTGTGTTTCTTTGATGCTTATTTTAACAGAGGTCATGTTTAACATGCTTGGAAACAGGGTTCCTAAAAAGGACGTAATAAAACCTATTAAAAGGTGGTGTATAATTTCCATAAAAACAATTGTGGTTTTTTTACAAATATGACGTTTTTTAAAAAGAAAAAAGCGCCTTAATGGCGCTTTTTTCTTTTATTAATATCGAAATTAAACAATTCCCTGAGCCAGCATTGCATCTGCTACTTTTACAAAGCCAGCAATATTTGCCCCTTTAATATAATCAATAGTTCCATCATCATTCTTTCCGTAGGCAACACAAGAATCATGGATGTCTTCCATAATGTCTTTTAAGCGGTCGTTTACTTCTTCTCTAGACCAACTTAATCGAAGTGAATTCTGACTCATTTCTAAACCAGAAGTGGCAACTCCTCCTGCATTTGACGCTTTTCCTGGAGCAAATAAAATTTTTGCTTTTTGAAACTCGTGAATTGCTTCTGGAGTAGAAGGCATATTTGCGCCTTCAGAAACACATGTACATCCGTTAGAAACTAATATTTTTGCTTCTTCACCGTTTAATTCGTTTTGAGTTGCACATGGTAAAGCAATATCACATTTAACAGACCAAGGTCTTTGGCCTGCAACGTATTTTGCTGTTGGGTAGGTGTCTACATACGCGCTAATTCTTTCTCTTCGTATATTTTTAAGATTCATTAAGAATGTTAACTTTTCTGAATCAATTCCATCTTCATCTACAATATATCCTCCAGAATCAGACATTGTTAATACAGTTGCACCAAGCTCAATTGCTTTTTCGGCGGCATATTGTGCTACATTTCCAGATCCTGAGATAACAACTCTTTTTCCACTAAATGAATCGTTATTTACTTTCAACATATTGTCTGCAAAGTACACTGTTCCGTATCCTGTTGCTTCTGGTCTAATTAAAGAGCCTCCCCAAGAAGCTCCTTTTCCTGTTAAAACACCTGTGAAAGAATTTTTTAATTTTTTATACATTCCAAACATAAAACCAATCTCTCTTCCACCAACACCAATGTCACCAGCAGGAACATCTGTATTATGGCCAATATGTCTAAATAATTCACTCATAAAGGCATGGCAAAAACGCATAATTTCGTTATCCGATTTTCCTTTAGGATCAAAATCTGCTCCTCCTTTACCGCCACCCATAGGAAGTGTTGTTAGTGAGTTTTTAAAAACTTGTTCAAAAGCTAAAAACTTTAAAATACTCGCATTTACTGTTGGATGAAAACGCAACCCTCCTTTGTAGGGTCCAATAGCTGAGTTCATTTGAATTCTATACCCTCTATTTACTTGAATTTCTCCAGAGTCATCAACCCAACTTACTCTAAATGATATAAGTCTTTCTGGCTCTACCATTCTAAGTAGAATGTTTTTGCCATGGTAAATATCATTCTCAACGATATAAGGGATTACAGTTTCTGCTACTTCTTGAACAGCTTGAATAAATTCTGGCTCATGATGATTTCTCTGTTTCACCAACTCCATAAAAGCATTAATTTTTGCTTCCATATGCTTATTTTGATTTGTTGTTTACTTGTTTAAATAAGCCGCAAAGATATATATTTTAAGACATCTTAATAATACTTTTTTTATTTTGTTTCTCTCTGAAGTATCAGTATTCAATCGTTTTCGTGTAGAATTTCGTTTTACCGAGGAAATTGAATTACTTTCTTTATAAAAAATGTAAATTTGTTCTTTATTTATTTGATTATAAAACATGTTAGACAAGGTTAAAGAACTCATTGAAGAAGTTCGTTTATTTAAAGCAACTTCAAAAGCAGATGTAGAAACTTTTAGGATTAAATACCTAGGAAGTAAAGGGTTGTTAAAGGGGTTGTTTTCTGAATTTAAAAATGTTGATGCTGAATTGCGTAAAGATTTTGGCCAAGCTTTAAATAATTTAAAAAAAGCCGCTGAAGAAAAAGTAACTCTTTTAAATGACGCTTTAGAGAGTTCTGAAGGCGAAAAAAGTTTTTATGGTGACTTAACAAGGCCTTCTGAGCCTATACAATTAGGTTCTAGGCATCCTATTTCTTTGGTAAAAAATCAAATAATAGAGGTTTTTAACCGTATTGGTTTTACTGTTTCTGAAGGGCCAGAAATTGAAGATGATTGGCATAATTTTACTGCCTTAAATCTTCCTGAGTATCATCCGGCAAGAGACATGCAGGATACTTTTTTTATTGACAAAAATCCAGACACATTATTAAGAACTCACACGTCATCGGTTCAGGTTCGTTATATGGAAAACAATAAGCCTCCTATAAGAACAATTTCTCCAGGAAGGGTTTTTAGAAATGAAGATATTTCTGCAAGAGCTCATTGTATTTTTCATCAAGTTGAGGGCTTATATATAGATACTGATGTTTCGTTTGCAGACTTAAAACAAACCTTATTGTATTTCACAAAAGAGATGTTTGGAAAATCTAAGATTAGATTACGCCCCTCTTATTTTCCATTTACTGAGCCTAGTGCAGAGGTAGATATTTACTGGGGTTTAGAAACTGAAACTGATTATAAAATTACCAAAGGTACTGGCTGGCTAGAGATTATGGGGTGTGGCATGGTAGATCCTAACGTCCTAAAAAATTGCAATATAGACCCTACCGTTTATAGCGGTTATGCTTTTGGAATGGGAATAGAAAGAATTGCAATGTTGCTATATCAAATTCCTGATATTAGAATGTTTTATGAAAACGATGTTCGTTTCTTAGAACAATTTAAGTCTGTTCTTTAAACTTCCTTTTCTCAAGTACTTAAAAAAATAGTTGTTTACAGAATAACATGTTTCATTTATGAAAAAAGATCTTCAAATTCCTTTAGTTTCTGGTATTGAGATAGCCGTAGTTTATGAATATAATGAACTTTATAAAACAAACGACTGGAATGTATACGTCATTAACAACAATAATGTTGATATAGAAATGATTGTTATTGTATCTCAAGGGTTTTCTGAAACAAAAAAAAGCTCATTACTTCGTAAAAAATTAGACAACTTACCTGCAAATTCTTTTGCAAAGGTAGAATTTGTTCAGCCAGAATTATTTGTGCTAAATAATCGTTTTCAAGTTTCTTTTTTTGAAAACAATCAACTAAAAGATAAAACATTACTCTTCAAACAAAATACCATTAAAGAAAGTAACTTACGAATGATTCCAGAAATTAAGAAAAGAGGAATTTTAGCTAAATAAATTCGTAACTTACTGCTGTCTTTGTACATAAATAAAAAAGACAAATCTCAAAAATTGTTAAGTCTTAAAATAAGTTATGAAAACCTTCTCGTTTTTCAATAGAGAAAAAACCATCAAAGAATTACAGTCAGAAGAGTTTGATTTGTTAATTGTTGGTGGCGGAATTACAGGAGCAGGAATTGCTTTAGATGCTGCCTCCAGAGGTATGAAAGTTGCTTTAGTAGAAAAAAATGACTTTGCTTCAGGAACTAGTAGTAAATCAACAAAGCTAATTCATGGAGGCTTAAGATATCTAAAACAGTTAGATTTTTGGCTAGTAAAAGAAGTAGGAACAGAGCGCGCAATTGTGCATAAATTAGCGCCACATTTGGTAATTCCAGAAAAAATGATTTTACCTTTAATTGATGGCGGAACCTATGGTTCTTGGTTAACATCATTTGGCTTAAAGGTGTACGATGTTTTGGCTGACGTAGAAGGTGACGATAAACGCAAAATGTTAGACAAAGAAGAGGCTTTAGAAAAAGAGCCACTTCTTCCTAAGAGTATTTTAAAAGGTGCTGGTTACTATGCTGAATATAGAACAGATGATGCTCGTTTAACATTAGAGATTATAAAAACAGCATTAAATTATAACTTGAAAACAATTAATTATGCAGAGGTTTTAGGGTTTTTACACAAAAAAAATCGTGTTGTTGGAGCAACCGTAAAAGATGTTTTTACTGATTCTGAATTTACTATTAAAGCAAAATATGTTGTAAATGCAACAGGGCCTTGGGTAGATGCTTTGCGTCAAAAAAATAATTCTACAACAGGCAAAAAGCTACGATTAACTAAAGGAGTTCATTTAGTGGTGGAGTATGATAAATTGCCGATAAAACAGTCTGTATATTTTGATGTGCCAGATGGGCGAATGATGTTTGCAATACCTCGAGGAAAAGTTACGTATTTTGGCACAACAGACACAGATTATCGAGCAAACAAAAACAATATAAAAACATGTTTAGTAGATGCTACATATCTTATCTCTGCAGTAAATAACATGTTTCCTGACATTACTATTTCATTAAATGATGTAAAGTCTTCTTGGGCTGGGTTGCGCCCTTTAATTCATGAAGAAGGAACAACTGCTTCTGAGTTATCAAGAAAGGATGAAATGTTTATTTCTGATTCAGAGTTAATTTCTATTGCAGGAGGAAAACTAACAGGCTATCGTAAAATGGCAGAACGAATTGTAGATTTGGTTACCAAAAAATACAGTCGCAGGTTCTTTAAAAATTTTAAAGAAATACAAACAGAAGAAGTTATACTTTCTGGTGGTGCGTTTGCTAATTTTGGTGAGGTAAAAAGCTATACAGACATCATATACAAGAGAATCACTGAAAAGCAGTTTGATAAAAAAGATGCAGAGTATTTAGTCTATAATTATGGTAAGCAAGCAGATATTATTTTAAAAAAGTTTGATGAATTAACAGGTAAAGATCCGCAAGAAAAAATAATAAAAGCCGAAGTTTGGTTTACTATTCAATACGAAATGACTTGTTCTCCAGTAGATTTTTTTATGCGAAGAACAGGAAGGATTTATTTTAATATAGATAGTGTTAATCTTTATAAAACTCTCGTTTTAAATGAGTTTTCAAACTATTTTTCTTGGAATAAAGAGACCTTAGAAAAAAACAAAAAAGAGCTATTAAAAGAATTACAACAGGCTACTTCTTTTAAATAGAAAATTACTCTTTTTCGTGTGCTTCTAAATCTTTAGTTAAATCTAATTTTCTTAAAGTAGGATTTGCTATTCCAGTAGCAACAACGGTAACTAAAGTCATTGTTCCACCAAAAACAACTGCAGTAACAGTTCCCATTAATTTAGCGGTTACTCCGCTTTCAAAAGCACCTAGCTCATTAGAAGAACCAACAAACATTGAGTTTACAGAAGAAACCCTGCCACGCATATGATCTGGTGTTTTTAATTGTAAGATTGTTTGTCTAATTACCATAGAAACCCCATCTGTAACCCCACTAAAGAATAAGGCAATAACAGAAAACCAGAAAAAGGAAGAGAGTCCGAAAACAATAATGCAAACACCAAAACCAAAAATAGCCACTAAAAGCTTCTTTCCTGCATTTTTACTAATGGGAATATAAGCAGTAACCAACATGGTTAGAAAAGAGCCAACAGAAGGCGCCGCAACTAAAATACCAAAGCCTTGTGGGCCTACTTTTAAAATATCTTCTGCAAAAACGGCTAACAAGGCTATAGCCCCTCCAAATAAAACAGAAAACATGTCTAAAGTTAGTGCTCCTAAAATTGCTTTTGTTTTAAATACAAAACGAACCCCTTCTTTTAAACTTTGTAAGACAGGCTCGCCTATTTTAGGATTTAAAACCGGTTTTCTTTTAATTTTAAATAATACAAAAAACGAAAAAGTAACCAAGAAGAAAATGATGCTTAAAGACCAGTGTACACCAATCCAATTAATAGAAAACCCAGCAAAAGCAACACCTAAAACTCGTGCCATTTGCCACAAAGAACTATTCCAGGTTGCTGCGTTTGGATATATCTTTTTAGGGACAATTAATGCAACTAAAGAAAAGATAATGGGACCAAAGAATGCTCTTAAAAAACCACCAAAAAAAACAAAGGCATATATTAAATATAATAGTGTTTGTGTTGAAAGCGCTCTACTAACAGCGTCTGATGTAATCCAAAAAAGGCCAAAACTAATTAAAGAAAAGGCCGCAATACATAAAGCCAATAGGTTTCTTTTTTCTTTTTGATCTACAATATGACCCGCAAATAAAGCCATAGATAGGGCAGGAATAATTTCCATTAAACCAATAAGCCCAAGATATAAAGGATCTCCTGTTAGCTCGTACACCTTCCACTCTATCACAATAAATTGCATAGACCAGCCAAAAATAAGGGCAAAGCGAACTAATAGAAAAATGTTAAACTCTCTAATTCTCAAGGCCGCGTAAGGGTCTTTTTTTTTCATTCTACTGCTAAAATAGTATAAATCACACAACCCTAAGGTTATAAAAAAATATAAAAAGTTTGTGTTTTACTTAGAAATAATAACTCTTTTTGTTGTACTTCTATTTCCTTGAGATACTTTTAATAAATAAATTCCTTTTGCAAGTTTTCCTGTAGCTATAGACTCATCAAATAACGATTGGCGTGAGGGCTGTTCAACACTTCTCCCTCCTGAACGCTCTTCTTCAAAGTCTATAGCGGTATATGTATTTGAATAATCTTCAAAACCAGCTTTTTTTATATGAAGCGCTAACCCTTTTAAAATAGCTGCCCTTGTTAAAGAACCCATTACATTTGAACCTGTCGAAGAGGTTCCTCTTTAGCTTCTGTTTGCGGTGATCTTATTGATTCTTCTATGTTATTTAACAGCTGTATGTTATGTGCCTTCTTAATTTCCTTTATTTGTTGTTTTGTTTGAGGAAAAAAAAACAAAGGGGTGGTTAACCTTATTAATCTAATTTTTATTATTTAACAGTAGTTAACTATCTTTTCATATCCATCAGAATAGCAAACGTTTGGTTAATGTCTTTCTCTTTTACAACAATCGTCATTTCGTTGGTTGTAGAAATAATTTCTTGTAGCGGAATATCTGCCCATGCTAATTGTTTTAAAATAAAATAATAAAACCCCGATTGCTCTAAATTACCCTCTGGAAGCTTTATGGTTATTGAGGCTAAATTCTCCACATTGTGAATTAATTTCTCATGAATGAAAAATTCATCAATGTAAGGCTTTAATGGTTCGCTTATAACAATATTGGTCTCAAAAATCCCTCTAGATACCGTAATGAAAGAATCGTTTTTATCTGCTGCTATCGTAAGAATTCTAGCACTTTCTTTTAAAAGAGATTTTGTGTTTTTGTAAGTATAATCACTTAAATCTGAGCGCACAATAAAGTCTCCCAAAGAAAGGGTGAATTTTCTAATATTCTTTCGTATTCTTAGTTCACTTGCTGGAGAAAGCCTATTAATTGCCATCATTACAGCCCCTACTTTAACTTGTTTTTTTAACAGTTTATCTACCTCTGGAAGTATAACTCTTGCTAGCGAAGAAACATTTATTAATTTTTCATTTAAGGCCTCCTCTATAAAAGGCGTTTTTCTAATGGTGCTTTCTACTGCTTCTTGAATGGTTTTCATAATTGTTATATTTACAACAATTTGTTGTATTTTTTACAAAAATATATAATTAGAGCTGATTATAAAACAAACCTCCTCGCTTAGTGAAAGAAAATTTTTAAAAGTTAATAATTCTTTCATCTCGTAACCAAAACTAGGTTGATTTATTATATTTGTTAATCTACATACATAAAAAATGAACGTACAAATAATTAACAAATCAAAACACCTTATTCCTTCTTATGAAACGGTACTTTCTGCTGGAATGGATTTACGCGCAAATATTGAAGATTCAATTACTTTAAAGCCTTTAGAAAGAGCAATTGTTAAAACGGGTTTGTTTATTGCGTTGCCGGCCGGTTTAGAAGCACAAGTTAGACCGCGTAGTGGTCTCGCTGCCAAAAAAGGAATTACAGTTTTAAATAGTCCTGGCACTGTAGACGCTGATTATAGAGGCGAAATTGGCGTGATTTTAGTGAATCTCTCTAATGAAGACTTTGAGATTAATGACGGTGAGCGCATTGCTCAGTTGGTGATTACAAAACACGAGCGAATTGATTGGAATGAAGTCTCTGTTTTAAATGAAACAGAACGTGGTGCTGGTGGTTTTGGAAGCACTGGAATATAAACAAAAAACCCACTAATTTTAGGTGGGTTTTTGATTATCATATAACTTTATTTTCTATTGATTGTCTATCGCTTCTTTAATTTTTCCTTCTAGCTCTTCTGCTAAATCTGGATTATCTTTTATTAAAGACTTTACAGCATCTCTACCTTGGCCTAATTTGGTTTCTCCGTAACTAAACCAAGAGCCGCTTTTCTTTACAATACCTAATTCTACACCAAGGTCTAACACTTCTCCAACTTTAGAAATTCCTTCACCATACATAATATCAAATTCGGCAATTTGAAAAGGTGGTGCCACTTTATTTTTTACCACCTTAACCTTTGTTTGGTTTCCAATCACTCGATCACCATCCTTAATTTGAGTTCTTCTTCTAATATCTAAACGAACCGAAGCATAAAATTTTAACGCATTTCCTCCAGTTGTTGTTTCTGGGTTCCCAAACATTACTCCAATTTTTTCTCGTAATTGATTGATAAAAATAACCGTACACTTTGTTTTACTAATAGTTCCTGTTAGTTTACGAAGTGCTTGAGACATTAAACGTGCATGAAGCCCCATTTTAGAATCTCCCATTTCACCTTCAATTTCAGATTTTGGAGTTAAGGCTGCAACAGAATCTATAACCACAATATCAATTGCTCCAGAACGAATTAAATTATCAGCAATTTCTAGAGCTTGCTCTCCATGGTCTGGTTGAGAAATAATTAGATTGTCTATATCTATTCCTAAATTAGCCGCATAAAAACGATCAAAAGCATGTTCTGCATCTATAAAAGCTGCAATTCCACCTGCTTTTTGCGCTTCTGCAATTGCATGTAGGGTAAGCGTTGTTTTCCCTGAAGATTCTGGACCATAAATTTCTATTACCCTACCTCTTGGGTAACCGCCAATACCTAAAGCTAAATCTAAGCCTAAAGAACCAGATGAAATTGATTCTATTTCTTCTACAACACTATCCCCCATTTTCATAACAGAACCTTTTCCGTATGTTTTATCTAGCTTGTCTAAGGTTAATTGAAGTGCTTTTAGCTTTGCTTGTTTTTCTTTGTCTGCTGCCATAAATATTGCTTATTTTGTTTTTAAAAAGTACGACAAGGTACAAAATTTGGATAGTAATTATAAATGAAAAAAGATTATTTTTGAACCAAATTAACTCATTTTTTTTATTCTCTTTTATGGATCATCACCGTCACTTTATTTTACACAAACCTTTTGGAACAATTTCTCAGTTTGTGAATCCTCATAAAAGGAAAAAAAAACTATTGGGAGAGTTTTTTAAATTTCCTGAAAAAACAATGGCAATAGGAAGGTTAGATGTAAATTCTGAAGGGCTTCTTTTATTAACAACAGATGGTAAGATAAGCGAATATATTAGAGGTAGAAAAGTAGAAAAAGAATACTACGTTCAGGTAGATGGGTGTATTAAACAAGAGGAAATTAATCGATTAATAAAAGGTGTAGAAATAGGTTTTGACGGAAAAAAATACATTACAAAAACTTGTAAATCTTCTCTAATATCAGCTCCTTTTTTTAAAGATAGAACTCAGAAAATTAGAGATGATAGACACGGACCAACTAGCTGGATTTCTATAACTTTAACTGAAGGAAAGTTTAGACAAGTAAGAAAAATGACGGCTGCTGTTGGGTTTCCCACATTGCGTTTAATAAGAGTTAGAATAGACACTATTATGTTAGAAGGTTTAAAACTTGGTGAAGTTAAAGAAGTTGTTAGGTTTTTTTAATTTCTTAGCATTTTAATATGGGGTATACCATCTTCTAAGTAACTCTCTCCTACTTGAATAAAACCTAAAGAATTGTAAAACTTGGTAAGGTATGCTTGTGCAGAAATAAGAATCTTTTTTTCTTTGAAATTATTTTCTATAAACTGAATACTACTTAAAACTAATTGATACCCATATTTGAACTTTCTAAATTCTTTTTTTACAATAATTCTACCAATACTTGGTTCTAAAAAGTAATCTTCAGAGTCAAATATTCTAGCATATGCAATTATTTTGTCATCTTTTAAACCCAACACATGATATGCTATTTGATCTTTATTATCTAAATCTTGGAATACACAATCTTGTTCTACAACAAACACTTCAGATCTAAGTTGTAAAATAACATACATCTCATTAACTGTTAGTTCACTAAATTTTTTTATACTAAACTTCATTTTTAACAAATAGGTATTTTATTTACTCTATTTTGATGCCTACCTCCCTCAAAATTTGTACTTAAAAATGTTTCTACCATTTTTAACGCTTGTGGAATAGAGGTATATCTTGCTGGTATGCATAAAACATTTGCATTATTATGTTGTCTAATTAATTCTACAATTTCATTAGACCAACTCAAACCAGCCCTTACTTCTTTGTATTTATTTGCAGTCATTGCAACACCGTTTGCACTACCACATAATAAAATACCATAATCTGCTTTTTTAGAGACGATATCTTTAGCAACAGGATGAACAAAATCTGGATAATCTACACTCTCATTTAAATCTGTTCCATAATTTTTTACTAATATTCCTTTTGATTCTAATAATTTAACTATTGCAAATTTATAAGCTGTAGCGGCGTGATCATTTCCTATAGAAATATTCATAATGAGTTGGTTTTTATCATTTTAATTAAAACAAAAATACAAATAGATATGGTTATCAACAGTTTTAAAAATTAAAAATATATATTATTTAATAACTACCTATACTTTAGTTAATTAGCTTCTTTTAAGGAATTGTTAAGAAGTAAATGTAAATTTTAAAAAGTAGATTTGATTAATTCAATTATAATTACAATACAAAAGTTTTTACTTCATACGCAATAAAACCTTTCATTATTTAACTATTATTTATAAACATATTTTATAGCTTTTTCTGATACTTATTAACTTTTAATTAATGAATAAAAAGCTGTTTATAGTTATTTATATATACTGTTAATAAGTACTAATTATAGTTGGTTTTAAAGAGTTTAAATATCTAACAACTTGTGAATGTTTTTTAATAACTGATATAAAAAAATAAAAAGTCAATTTTCTATATTAACTATTCACATACTATTATAATCAATATATATTTTAAATTTTAAATAAAAGAAATATGATAATAATATAGATTGTTAATAAAGTTTAAATACAATTAATTAAAAATTGAATAGCATTATGTATGATATGTATTTTTAAAATATATGAATGATATTGGTAAGTGACAAACTAGTAAAACATAATAATTTGATTGCTTCCCAATGTTTTACATACTTCAATGATATGAATTTCAATAATTGCAAGTGTTTGTCCTACTTGAACAACCTCATCTACTTCAAACAACATTTCTATGAGAACACCATCTACTTCACTAGGTACTTCACTATCCACCTTATCTGTAGCTATTTCTAGAACAGCTTCATCTACGTCAATAGAATCACCTTCGTTCTTTAACCAAGTTATAATAGTAGCTTCTGCTATGCTTTCGCCCATTTTGGGCATAATAATTTCAACCTTTCCCATGAATTTCTTCTTATTATCTTACAAAAGTAGTTGATTTTGTTGAATTTGATACTGATTTTGGGCATCGACGGGACGTTTCTGGATATGCGAGGGCACTTGAGTGGTTTGATGAGGAGTTAGGTAAGATTATTAGAAAGCTACGCCATGATGACATATTAATTGTGACTGCTGATCATGGCAATGATCCAACTTGGCATGGAACAGATCATACCAGAGAGAGAGTGCCTGTATTGGTCGCGGGTAATGGTGAAGGTTCTATTGGATTAATAAACTTTAGTGATGTGGGAGCTAGTATAGCGAATTATATGCAGATTCCTTATAAAGGAAAAGGTGACATATTTTGGAGATGAATTATAATAAATTACCAAAATGTGAGCTGCATGTCCATTTAGAAGGTGCTGCACCTCCTGAATTTATTAGG
>ERZ767285.233-NODE-233-length-23347-cov-3.582338_pt1 | contig 23347 bp, 21 predicted proteins | sample MGYA00374953_ERZ767285 | MGnify/ENA primary metagenome ERZ767285 (study PRJEB28947, sample SAMN06267186) | marine metagenome | isolation source: Columbia River Estuary | place: USA:Columbia River Estuary, USA | collected 2013-07-23 ...
CTCGACCAGGTGGACGGGGTCAACACCGTTGTTCTTTGACTTGGACATCTTCTCTACCTCTGCCCCACATTTATAAACGCCATCCTCAAGAATGAATTCGGCATTGGCAAAGTCAGAACGCCAAGCTTTGAATGCTTCTGTATCCAAAACATCGTTCTCTACCATGTTTACGTCAGCATGTATCGCCGTAGTATTGCGGTTATTGCTGATGCGCAGGCGGCGGGCACGCTTTTCGTCTTTGCGGCGGGCAATTCTGGCAATTCTGAGGTGTCCATAGATGGCGGATTGCCTTTTCACGCGCCTGAACTGGTTGATGCTTGGCTGGTGGTTGTTGCATCAGATGAGAATGGCGTGGAAACCGGATTCACCAATCGCTGCGGCGTGGCGGCGGCGTTTTGTGTGACGGCTCCGGGCAATCAAGTTCTGGCGGCTGATGCGGGAACCACTGGCTATGTCTCCTTGAGTGGCACGTCTATGGCCGCGCCTTTCGTCAGTGGACTTGCGGCAGCTTTGATGGAAAAATTCCCAAACCTCACCCCAAAACAGATTGCCACACGTATCAAAACCACCGCCTCACTTGCGCCTCTTACGGGTTTTTTTGGCGAGACACTGGCCAATAACGGGACCGCCGCTATGGAGGCAATTTTCGGTCACGGTTTGGTAGATTCTGGCGCCGCCGCCGCTCAGATTGGCAATTTAACCTATGCTTTGGGACCTGACGTGAGCCGGGGTCAGGACTTGAGCTAATCAAAACTAGCGCTACCGGCCGGCGTGGGGCGCGATCTGGCCAAACAAATCATGGCCGATGATTTTGTAGTGTTTGATTCCTTCGATAATGCCATGTTCACCGTTTCAGGATCCCAGGTCTTTGAAGCAGCGGCTGCGGGCTTTGTGCCGAGCTACGGTGCAGGTTCCGCAACAATTGATGCGATAGGTGGCAGCGTTAAGGCCCGTCGTGCCCTCCAACCCCAGCCAAAAGACCAATTGATTTTCAGCTTTCTGCACCAGGGGGGGACCCCAATCACCTCGGATTATTGGCAGGGTATGGCGGCTCTCTTCGCTCCGCAACCTTTCGTGGTTCCTGCCACCAAGCTGCGCATGAGTTGGGAGAGCCGCCAGGGTTCCATGTCATCTTTGATGCCGTTTTTATCTTTTGGCAGCGGCGCTTTAGGGCAAGGGTCGGATCGATCTCTTGAGATTGGTTTGGCAAGTAAGGTTCGGCTTGGCGGGGCGATAGATCTGATCTCTTCGATTTCAGTTGGCGAGCAGGCGATTAATTTCGGTCTGGACGATCAAAGCGATCTTATCGGGCTTGTGAAAGCTGAATTCGGGGTGAACGCAACTCTCAACGCGGCCAATCGATTTTTCTTGCGCTATGAACAAAGCCGATATTCGGACAGGGCGGCCACTGAGTCTGACTTTGGCATGTCCGCGGCGCGGGCAGACAGTTGGATGATGGGTGTCGAAACGCAGCTACCAGACGCGGATTTAACGGTGGGTGTACGAAATGACTACGCATTGTCACAGGGGACCGTGTCGCTCATGACGCCAGCCAGCATGTTGAAAGATGGGACAATTCTATATGATCATAAATCATATGGTCTTGACCGATCTGTGCGGCTGCGCCCCTTCGTGGCGGTGCAGCATGACACATACGGCGGGACGCTGAATTTTGGGGCACGTTTTGGCTCTTGGGACAGGTCAGATTTGGAGGGGGTCGAATTAAGCTTTTCGCGTCAATTTTAACGTCTGCCTTTTTGCTCAATTGCAGCGCAGATCCGCAAGCCAATGATTTTGGCTTTGTGGAATGGACTATCACATCTGATTTTCTTCCTGAGGGACAACGTCTGACCGCAGAGCAAGTGCGGGATGTGCAGGATCGCATGGATTTGCCCATCTCGGGAGAACCCACGTTCTACGCCAGCAATATTCTTGGCAACGCCGCTGTGGAAGGTGAATTGACGATTGAGCACTTGGACGCCAAGGGCGCAGAGGTCATTGTGACCTACAAACAGGGCTCGGGAATGGGGGCCACGGTGCTCAACCAACGTCTGATCATGCTGAACGTGCCGAAGGATGTGTCGGTTAAAAGCTTCAAAATCATCTATCCCGAGCCGCTTGCTGTCAAAAAAACTATGCGAAGAAAATGACGCTAGGATTTTCCGAAGCGCTCGCAATACTCCAAAGGTCACTGCATATTTTGCCCTTCAACCTTTCCTCAGGGCGCTGTGCTTTCCAGGGCTCTTGATGTTGGAGATCGCGCCTTACGGCGCTTTTACCCTTGGCGGGTCGCTCGAATTCCATCATACGACGGTGATGATTTTGCGTTTGGTCAAAACCCTGTGGCAGCACGTCCGCTATATCCCGCTGCTGTCAGCCTTAACCATCTCCCGTGGTCGCGCTTTTGACCGCCGAGCTCAGGCTTTTGGAGGGTTGGTTGGTCTCTTGGTCCGATTCTTTCCCTTGGCACGCCGTCGCGTTGAGGCTGAATTGCGGCGTGTTTATCCGGATATGCCGCGCCGGGAGCGCTTGGATCTGTGCCGAAATATGGGCCGCAACATGGGGCGCACCCTGTATGAAATCCTGCATTGCAGCGAATTTCAAACCCTACACCACCGCAACACCGTGTCCGGCCCGGGGCTTGAAGCCCTGCAAAAAGCTCATGCAGAGGGAAAGGGGGCCATCATCGTCTCAGGCCATTTTGGCCAATGGGAGGCGGTGCGCTCAACACTCAAGTCATTGGGGCTAGAGACAGGCGCCGTCTATCGACCGCAAACCAATCGACATTATGAGCGGCGCCTCTATTCTGGCATCGCAGCTGGCGGGCAGCCTATTCTGGCCACTGGAAAAATTGGCACCCGCGCCCTGGTGCGCCATGTGCAATCTGGCGGTTTCATCGCAATTTTACTGGATGAGAAATATCCCGATGGAGAACGGTTGCCGTTTTTGGGGCAACCGGCGCTCACCGCTCTGGTCGCGGCGCAATTGGCGATCAAATATGATGTGCCGCTGGTGCCTGCTTTTGGCACCCGTATGGAGGATGGCACAAAATTCTCTGTAGAATTTGATGCCCCTATTCCCGCCACGGATAGCATCACGATGACCCAGGCCTTCAATGACAATCTGTCAGCGCGCATCTTGGCCAACCCCGATCAATGGTATTGGCTGCTCGGACGTTGGAAGAGCGCCTAAGTCATCTCCGAGGGCTCTAACCCACGGCGAGACCGGAAGTTTTGCGCAAGCGCCCTTGCTCGCGCCGCATAATCTCGCTAGCACGGGGCGCAATATAATTTGGAGGATCCGATGGATGATCTGCGCGAAAAATATTTAACCCTCATTTCAGCGGCGGCGGATGAAGCTGCGCTGGAAGAGCTGCGCGTTCAAGCTGTTGGGAAGAAGGGCGAGATCAGCCTGCAAATGCGATCATTGGGTAAAATGTCGCCCGAAGAGCGGCAGGTGGCCGGTCCGGCGCTCAATGCTCTGAAAGATGAGGTTAATTCTGCCCTCACGGCGCGCAAATCTTCCATGGCGGATGCGGCTTTGGAGGAGCGTTTGAAGTCCGAATGGTTGGATGTCACGCTGCCGGGGCGCCAGAGGCCGGTGGGGACCATCCACCCAATTTCCCAAGTCTGGGAAGAAGTCACCGCAATTTTTGCCGATATGGGATTTTCCGTGGCTGAAGGGCCGCAGATTGAAACCGATTGGTATAATTTTGACGCACTCAACATGCCCGGGCACCACCCGGCCCGCGCAGAGATGGACACCTTCTATACCCACAGAGCCGAGGGCGATGACCGCCCGCCGCATGTGCTGCGCACCCATACCAGCCCGGTTCAAATTCGCTCAATGGAAAAAATGGGCGCGCCGATGCGGGTGATCTGCCCTGGTCGGGTGTATCGGGCAGACTATGATCAGACCCATACGCCAATGTTTCATCAGGTCGAAGGCTTGGCGCTGGACACAGATATTTCCATGGCCAATCTGAAGTGGTGCCTCGAAGAATTCGTGAAAGCCTTCTTCGAAGTGGATGATGTGGAGTTGCGGTTCCGCGCCTCGCATTTCCCCTTTACGGAACCTTCCGCGGAGGTGGATATTCGTTGCTCTTGGGCCGATGGGCAGCTCAAAGTGGGCGAGGGTGATGATTGGCTTGAGATTTTGGGCTCGGGCATGGTGCATCCTAAAGTATTGGCGGCCGGTGGAATTGATGCGTCGAGATACCGAGGCTTTGCCTTCGGCATGGGCATTGATCGGATCGCGATGCTGAAATATGGTATTCCGGATTTGCGCGCCTTCTTTGACAGCGACCTGCGCTGGCTGCGCCATTATGGTTTTGCGGCGCTGGATAAGCCGGGATTGGTCAGCGGGCTGAGCCGATGACGCCGATCCTGGGGGCGTTGTGGGCGTGACCTCATGACCCGAATTTCGATTGTCGATTCTAATGGGCCGGGATTGCCGGCTTTGGGGCCGGGCTTTGCTGCGGTCTTGCAGGAGCTTTCGGGGAGCATCACCTGCAGCCTTTGCGCGCCCTATTTGGGGCAGGCCCTGCCTGACGAGGTATTTGACGGGGTGGTGTTTACCGGGTCAGCTGTGGCCTGGTGTGTTGATGCGCCGGAGGGGCAGGCCCTGCGGGATATGTGGAGGCAAGTGACCCGCTGGAAGGTGCCGATTTGGGGCTCTTGCAACGGCATGCAGCTGGCTGCTTTTATGCTGGGTGGCATATGCGCCGCCTCGCCTCATGGCGATGAAGAGGGGCTGGCGGAGGCCATCACTTTGACTGACATCGGGCGGGAACACCCTATGATGCAGGGCCGCGCAGGCCAATTTCGCGCGCCTTGCGTGCATCGCGACGAGGTGCAGCGCCTGCCCAATGGGGCGCTTCTTCTTGCTGGAAACGCCCATTCGCCGGTGCAGGCCTTTACCTATGAAACCGCGGACATCAGCTTTTGGGGCACGCAGTATCATCCCGAATTTTCACGCGCAGACGTCGCAACTTGGCTGGCGGATCGCGGCAAATCATTGCCCGACAGCGAAGAGCAGGATGGGCAGGGCGATCTAGCTCTTGCAACCCGGACGTTGGAATTGCAAAACTGGCTGGCACATGTCACATCGCGCCAGAGAACCACAGGGGCAAAGTAATGAAATTCACACTGTCTTGGTTGAAAGACCATTTAGAGACCCAAGCGAGCTTGGATGAGATCACCTATGCTTTGACCGACCTTGGTCTGGAAGTCGAAGGGATTGAAAACCCAGCAGCGAAGCTGGCGGCTTTTACGATTGGCAAGGTGACAAAGGCGGAAAAACACCCGGATGCGGATAAGCTGCGCGTCTGTCAGGTGGAGACAACGGATGGTGTGACGCAAATTATCTGCGGCGCCCCAAATGCGCGCGAAGGCATCACAGTGGTCGTGGCGGCGCCAGGGGTATATGTTCCGGGCATTGACACCACAATTGGTGTTGGCAAGATCCGCGGTATTGAGAGCTTTGGCATGATGTGCTCCGAGCGCGAGATGGAGCTGAGCGACGAGCATGATGGGATCATCGAGCTGGCGCATGGCGAGGTCGGGCAAAGCTACGCCGATTGGCTGGCGCAGAACGATCCGGCGCGTGTCGATCCGGTGATTGAAGTCGCCATCACGCCAAACCGCCCTGATGCCCTAGGCGTGCGCGGCATTGCTCGAGATTTGGCGGCGCGTGGATTGGGCAAATTGAAAGATCGCGATGTGACGCCGGTGCCGGCTGAATTTGTCACTGATTTCTCAGTCTCAATTGATGAGGATACGCTGGACGGCTGTCCAATTTTCTGCGGCCGCGTCATTCGCGGGGTTAAAAATGGCCCAAGCCCAGATTGGTTGCAACAGGCGTTGCGGGCCATCGGTCTGCGGCCGATCAGCTTTCTGGTGGATGTCACCAATTTCTTCACCATGGATCGCAACCGGCCGTTGCATGTGTTTGATGCCGACAAACTCTCTGGAAACTTAAGGGTGCACCGCGCCCAAGGCGGCGAAGAAATCGCGGCGCTGGACGAGAAAACCTATCAGTTTTCCGAAGGTCAAATGGTGATCAGCGATGACGCTGGCGCGCAAAGCATTGCTGGGATTATGGGTGGAGCTGACACGGGATGCTCTGACGATACGGTTAACGTCTTCGTCGAATCGGCCTATTGGAACCCGGTGCAAATTGCCTATGCGGGCCGTGCGTTGCAGATTAATTCTGATGCACGCTATCGGTTCGAGCGCGGGGTGGATCCCGCCTTCACGCTTGAGGGCTTGGAGCATGCGGTGCGGATGATCGTGGATCACGCCGGTGGTGAGGCCTCCCAGATGATTCAAGCGGGCGCTGAGCCCAATACCGAACGGGCTTTCAAATTAGATGTGGAGCGGGTTAAGTCTCTGGTGGGTATGGATATTCCAGAGCGGATGCAGCGCTCAACATTGACTGATCTTGGGTTCCGTCTTGAGGGCGATATGGCGCATGTGCCAAGCTGGCGCCCAGATGTGATGGGCGAGGCGGATTTGGTGGAAGAGGTCGCACGCATGGCCTCCTTGACCAAACTGGTGGGCAAGCCCTTTGCGCGCGTGGATTTGGGTGTGCCAAAGCCGGTGTTGTCCCTGTCCCAAACCCGCGAGCAAACCGCCCGGCGCATGATTGCTGCATTGGGCTATAATGAATGCGTGACCTATAGCTTTATTGACCGCAAATCGGCGGAAATGTTCGGCGGTGGCGCAGATGAGACCATGCTGTCTAATCCGATCAGCTCTGAGATGAGCCATATGCGCCCGTCACTTTTGCCGGGGCTGCTACAAGCGGCAGCGCGCAATCAGGCGCGCGGTATTTACGACATGGCTTTGTTCGAAGTGGGCCCGGTCTGGCATGGCGGCGAGCCGGAAGATCAAGAGACTTTGGCCTGCGGAATCTTAGTGGGCCACACAGGCCCGAAAGATGTGCATGGCACCCGCCGCGCGGTTGATATCTATGATGCCAAAGCGGATGTGGAAGCTGTGCTGCAGGCGATTGGCGCCCCATCTAAGGTGCAGTTTCAGCGCGGCCTGTCTGATTGGTGGCATCCCGGCCGATCCGCACGCATGGCATTGGGCAAGACCTCTCTGGCCGGCTTTGGGGAAGTTCATCCCAAAATCCTTGCGGCTTTGGATGTTAAGGGTCCGGTCGTGGCCTTTGCGGTACATACAAAAAATATCCCGGTTCCAAAGTCCAAATCGGCGACACGCCCGGCCTTGAATATCTCTGATTTGCAAGCGGTTGAGCGTGATTTTGCCTTTGTGGTGGATCAATCGGTCGAGGCGATCACCTTGGTGAATGCCGCCAAAGGGGCTGATAAGGTGCTGATTGACGATGTGCGCGTCTTTGATGAGTTTTCTGGGGGCTCTTTGGCGGCAGGATTGAAGTCTCTGGCGGTGACGGTCCGGTTGCAACCCAAAGATGCGACATTGAAAGATACCGATATTGAGGCGGTTGCAGAAAAAATTGTTGAGAAAGTGACCAAAGCCACCGGCGGCAGCCTTCGCGGGTGAGCGTTGCCCAAGCCTGGACTTTAGTGTCGGGTTTGGGATCTTGACCACATCTATTTGACCTTTCCAGTGTCCAGTCCCAAGGCATAGCGCCTTGGGCATTATTGAACTGTTGTGATTATAGCCATTTGAGCCTAGGGTGGTAAAAATACCCTCCTTTTGGCGACAGTTTGAGAGATTTGGCGAAGATATGAAACTAGACGCTACAGATCGTCGATTATTATCAGTTTTGCAGGTCAAAGGCCGCATTTCGAATTCGGATTTGGCCGATCAGGTCAATATGTCTGCTTCCGCCTGTCATAGGCGTGTCGGCCGCCTGGAGGCTGAAGGCTATATCCGCGATTATGTGGCGCTGGTGGATCCGCGCAAAGTGGACCGCCGCACGACCGTGTTTGTGGAGATTACTTTAAGCGGGCAAACGGAAGATGTTTTGGTGGCCTTCGAAAAGGCAGTGGCGCTGATTCCCGATGTCTTGGAGTGTCATTTGATGGCCGGCAGCGCGGATTATTTGCTTAAAGTCGTGGCGAAAGACACGGATGATTTCGCCAAAATCCATCGTACCTTCCTGGCCAAGTTACCCGGTGTCACGCAAATGCAGTCAAGCTTTGCGCTGCGCACCGTGTTCAAAACCACCGCACTTCCGCTTTAGCCAACAAAAAACCCCCACGTAACGCGGGGGTTTTCATGTGTTTCGGAGCGCGTAGCCCAGAGCAATGATTTACATCATTTACCCTTCACGTTCAGCTTTCTTACGCGCCAGCTTACGGGTGCGACGGATGGACTCGGCCTTCTCGCGCGCATTTTTCTCGGATGGTTTCTCGAAATGTTGCTTGAGCTTCATTTCACGAAACACACCTTCGCGTTGTAGCTTTTTCTTCAAAGCCCGAAGGGCCTGATCGACATTATTGTCGCGAACACTAACCTGCATGTGGTTTTCACCACCTTTCTAGTTTAAATTGCAAAATTGCAGGAGGCTGCTGGATAGCGCAGGCTTGTTGCTTTGTCTAGCGGCCAGATATTTGGGGGATCCATGAAAGTCGAACAACACTTATCAGAACTTCTTGCAGCGATCCTGCCCCATGTGGTGTTTGATGGCTGGTCGCAGACCAGCTTTGATTGCGCAGTGGCGGATTTGAAAATGGACCCGGGTTTTGCGGCCATGCTCGCGCCGCGTGGCGCGCTGGATTTGGCCGTTGCCTATCATCGTCAAGGCGATGCAAAGATGCGCGCGGCCTATCACGGCTCATCGACCGACTCATTGAAAATAAAAGAAAAAATTACATTGGCGGTGCGCCTGCGACTTGAGGCAATTGCGGATAAGGAGGCGGTGAGGCGCGCCACTTCGCTCTTTGCTTTGCCGCAACATGCGGGCGAGGGAGCCAAGTTGATATGGGGAACGGCCGATGACATTTGGGATGTCTTGCAAGACAGCTCGCGTGATGTGAATTGGTATTCAAAGCGCGCGACCTTAAGCGCTGTCTATGGTGCAACGGTGTTGTTTTGGCTGGGCGATGAGAGCCCGGGCCATGCGGCGACCTGGGCGTTTTTGGATCGGCGCATTGAAAATGTCATGCAAATCGAACTGGCCAAGGCGAAGATTCGCGACAACAAGCCTTTGAGTGCCGCTCTGGCGGGGCCGATATGGCTTCTGGGAAAAATCAAGGCCCCCCAAATGCGCGATGATTTGCCCGGGCGGGCGTCTAAGTTTTAGTCTGCAATTTTGTAAAGGAGGGCACCTATGTCCCAAATGACGGCTGTTGAAATAACGGCGCCCGGCGCAGCTGACGTGTTGCAAGTCACCACGCGCCCCCGTCCGCGCGCAGGTCATGGGCAGGTGGTGATTGCCTTGGCTTATGCCGGGGTCAATCGGCCCGATGCGCTACAGCGTGCCGGCCTTTATAACCCCCCAGCAGGTGCCAGTGATCTGCCGGGGCTGGAGGGGGCAGGGATCATTGCCGAAGTGGGCGCGGGCGTGACCGAATGGGCCGTCGGCGATGAGGTCTGTGCGCTCTTGCCCGGAGGCGGATACGCAGAGTTTGTCGCCACCTCGGCCCACCATTGCTTGCCTATTCCGCGTGGCTTGAGCCTGAAGCAAGCCGCTTGCCTGCCGGAGACTTATTTCACCGTCTATTCCAATGTGTTTCAGCGCGGCGCGTTGCAGGCTGGAGAAAAATTTTTGGTGCATGGCGGCTCATCAGGCATCGGAACAACGGCCATTCAATTGGCGCATTTATTCGGGGCTAGGGTCTTTGCGACCGCTGGATCAGAGGCAAAATGCCAAGCGTGCAAGGACCTTGGGGCAGAGCGGGCGATAAATTATCGCCATGAGGTCTTTGAGGAGGTGCTTAAAGCCTATGGGGGTATGAACCTCATTCTTGATATGGTCGGCGGATCCTATATTCAACGCAATCTCAAATCCTTGGCCGATGACGGGCGTTTGGTACAGATTGCCTTTCTGCAAGGGCCGAAGGTGGAGCTCAATTTGGTGCAAATGATGACCCGCCGTTTGACATTGACGGGCTCAACCCTGCGACCGCAAAGTGATCTGGCCAAGGTTAAAGTTGCTAAGGCCTTGCATGATGAGGTCTGGCCGCATCTGGCGGCTGGCCGCATTGCCCCGATCCTCGACAGCACATTTCCGCTGGCTGAGGCTCATAAGGCCCATGCGCATATGGAAGCCAGCCAGCATATCGGTAAAATCGTTTTGGAAATTTGAGCTCCGCGCATTGATCATAAATAAGGGCTGATGGTCCTGCGGGGGCTTTCCCTTTCCTGCGCAAGGGATTATACAGCTTTCAAGTTCCCCAAACATGGTAACTCGTCCCGCCAAAACCCGGGACCGCCGCGAGGCGTTGAGGAAGCTATGTCTGGGATTAAAGTTTAGGATGGAGGCCGAAATGGCAAAACCAATTATGGCAAAGGCCACCGCAGTTTGGCTGGTGGATAATACAACCCTCAGCTTCAAACAAATTGCTGATTTCGTTGAAATGCATGAGCTTGAAATTCAAGGCATTGCCGATGGGGATGTGGCTGCGGGCGTAAAAGGCTTCGATCCAATTGCCAACAATCAGTTGACACAAGAAGAGCTGGATAAGGCGCAGGCCGATCCAGCGCATAAGCTGACTTTGAAGTATTATGCCGCCGCTGTCGGAGAAGAAAAACGCCGTGGTCCGCGCTACACGCCGCTGTCCAAGCGTCAAGACCGCCCAGCGTCGATCCTTTGGTTGGTTAAGTTCCACCCGGAGCTTTCTGATGGTCAAATTTCCAAACTTGTTGGGACAACTAAGCCCACCATTCAGGCCATCCGCGAACGGACCCATTGGAATATTACCAACATCAACCCGATTGATCCGGTGGCCTTGGGCCTGTGTAAGCAGTCAGAGTTGGATGCTTTGGTGCAAAAGGCAAATGCCAAGAAATTGCGTGATGGTGAGGCGATGTCTGACGATGAGCGCCGCCGCCTGGTCAGCACCGAGCAAAGCCTTGGAATGCCCGAAGAGCCGCGCATTCCAGCCGCTATTTCAGGGCTGGAAACCTTCACCCTGGCCGATGCGCCAGAGGAGGAGGAAGACGAGCGTCAGCATGGTGATTTGTTGGATGCCGACAGTTTCTTCAATCTGCCAAGCGGTGATGGTGAAGAGCAGCCGGGTTGAATTGAGGCTCTTAAATACAAAAAATCAAGGCGGCTTCGGCCGCCTTTCTTTTTGCCGATGCAGAGGTCTTGCTTAAAAAGACCTCCGCATAACCCAACCTTTAAGCCACAACATTATGCCCGGTGGCAACACCGGGCTGCGCCTACCCGCCCCCCGGCAGGCGCATTCACCATCTGGGTATACTGGCATATATGGCTATAGCTCAGATTTTCCGGTAATTTCACCATCGCTCATATGCGCCCGCCCAGGCCGGCGCAGCCCTCATTGCGTGGTGAACTGGCGTTATGCAGAGGTCTTGCTTAAAGCGTTTTGCGTGCCCGGAGGGCTGCCGTGATCGTCCCATCGTCCAAATAGTCCAGCTCACCGCCAATTGGCACGCCCTGAGCGAGGGTTGAGACGCGCACATCGCCCAGTTGATCTGCGATATAATGGGCGGTGGTTTGCCCGTCGATGGTGGCATTGAGGGCTAAAATCACTTCGGTGACATTCTCATCGCGGACCCGGCGTAACAGCCGAGGAATGCGCAACTCATCGGGACCAATGGCATCGAGTGCCGAAAGGGTTCCGCCCAGCACATGATAGCGGCCCTTGAACATATGGCTGCGCTCCATGGCCCAAAGGTCAGAAACTTCCTCTACCACACAAATCTCGCCATTCTCGCGTTTGGGATTTTGGCAAATGTCGCAGGTATCGGCAGTGCCGATATTGCCGCAATTTAGGCATTCGCGGACGGTGACGGCCACCTCAGCCAAAACATCCGCCAGAGGCGTCATCAACAGTGCACGTTTCTTGACCATATGCAGAACCGCACGCCGCGCCGAACGCGGTCCAAGCCCCGGCAGCTTGGCCATCAATTCGATCAAATGGTCGAGATCTTTGCTGCTGTTGCTCATGGATTGGGCCTAAGGGTTAAAAGGGCAGTTTCATATCCGTCGGCAGGCCAAGGCTTTGCTGCAGAGCTTTCATTTCAGATGCGGATCTGTCTGCCGCTTTGGCCTGTGCGTCTTTAATCGCGGCAAGGATGAGATCTTCGACCACTTCTTTTTCGTTCGGATCAAAAATGCTGGCATCGATATTTAAGCCGGTCAAAACGCCCTTGGCATTTGCCGTTGCAGTCACCAGCCCGGCGCCGCTTTCGCCTGTGACCGAAATATTTGCCAGATCATCCTGCAATTGGGTCATTTTTCCCTGCATTTCCTGAGCTGTCTTCATCATCTTGGCCATATCGCCTAGGCCGCCGAGACCGTTTAGCATTGTGTCACCTCTTCTTGTGCGTGTTGTAAAAGCGGCCCGCAGCGCAGGGCTGGGGCATTGGCAGTGGATTATTCGTCGTCAAACGGATCCCATTCATCTTCGACCTCAGGCAGGGCGTCGATCTGCGCCTCGGCCGCGATATCTTTGGCGGTGCGGATGTCGCTGATCTGTGCCTTGGGAAAGGCGACAAGGACCGCTTGCACCAAAGGGTGCGCCTTGGCTTGCTCTTTGAGCTCAAGGGCGGCCGCATCGCGCAGCTCTGCGATGGTGCTTGCGCCATTGGTGCCGATAGAGACGGCCCATCTCTGCCCGGTCCAGGTTTGCAACCGGCTGCCCAGTCGTTGAGCCAGATCACGCGGGGCTTTTTCTGTCGGCTCAAATTCAATCCGGCCGGGACTATAGCTGACCAATTTTAAACTGGTTTCCACATCAACCAAGAGTTTGACGTCGCGGTGATGGCGGATCAGCTCCAACACATCCTCAAACCGAGCAAAATGCGCCAGCGTCTCTGCCGCGGGGGCCTTTGCCTGCGCCGCTGAGGCCGTGGCCCCGCTGGATCGTTGGGCCCGAGGGGCCATCGTGTCTGCGGCATAGGCTGATGGGTTGGTCGCTTGCGGGGCGGTGGCCGCCGCGCTTTGGCGCGGTCCCCCGCCTGCTCCATACGGGGTACCAGCGTTTTGGGGTTCTGGTGTGGGAACGGGCGTGTTTTGCAGCTTTCGGATCAATTCATCTGGCGTGGGCAGATCGGCCACATGGGTTAGGCGGATCAACGCCATTTCTGCAGCCATCATCGCATTGGGTGCCCGCCCGACCTCTTCTAGGGCGGTGAGCAGCATTTGCCACATTCGGCTTAACACGCGCATCGGCAACCGCTCTGCCATGACCAGCCCTCGGCTTCGTTCATCGGGCGAGACCGTGGGATCTTCGGCGGCCACGGGCGTGATCTTAATGACGCTGACACAATGGCTGACCTCTGCCAGGTCGCGCAAGACCGCCATAGGATCGGCGCCGGCGGCATATTGCGCAGACAGCTCGCCCAAGGCACCTTCCGCATCCCCGCGCAAAATCAGATCGAACAGATCCAAAACCCGCCCTCGATCCGCAAGACCCAGCATGGCGCGGACCTGATCGGCTGTGGTTTCTCCAGCGCCGTGGGAAATGGCCTGATCCAGAAGCGATTGCGCATCGCGGGCCGAGCCTTCAGCGGCGCGGGTGATGAGACCCAGCGCCTCTTCTGTGATCTCAGCGCCCTCTGCTTTTGCGATTCTCTGCAGCATCGAAATCATGACATCCGGTTCAATGCGCCGCAGATCAAATCTTTGACAGCGCGACAGAACTGTAACGGGGACTTTGCGAATTTCTGTGGTGGCAAAGATAAATTTCACATGCGCAGGCGGCTCCTCCAAGGTCTTGAGCAACGCGTTGAAAGCGTTGGTCGACAGCATGTGAACCTCATCGATGATATAGATCTTGTAGCGTGCAGAGGCGGCACGATAGGCCACCGAATCAATAATTTCGCGAATATCGCCAACGCCGGTGCGGCTGGCGGCATCCATCTCCATCACGTCGACATGGCGCCCCTCCATGATGGCCGTGCAATGCTCGCAGCTGCCGCAGGGGTCGATGGTTGGGCCGCTTGTGCCATCGGGACCGATGCAATTCATGCCCTTGGCAATGATGCGCGCAGTGGTGGTCTTGCCGGTTCCGCGAATGCCCGTCATGATGAAGGCTTGGGCGATGCGGTCGGCTTCAAAGGCATTGCGCAGGGTTTGGACCATAGCGTCCTGCCCAACCAAATCGGCAAAGGTCTCTGGGCGGTATTTGCGCGCCAAAACTTGATATGCAGCGGTGTCGGTCATGATATCCCTCGAATCCTGCTTGGATGCTACAGGCAGCGCTGGCATTGGTCCAGCAAACCCCGCATGGGATGCTGGCAATTTTTACCGGTGAGATGGGAGGGTGAGAGGTTGGACATCGACCCAAGTGGGGCTCGTTGTGGCTGCTTCCTTCCGGATCTGACCAGGTTGGCGAGGCACTTGCCCGCGCCAACCTCTCGTGCCCCGTATAGGGCTTTGAAATTGACATTGCAATTCATCGCTGGGGCGAATTGAATGCACGGGCGATAAAAAGTTGGGATTGAGCACATGCGCCATGCGGAAACAGTAACTTTTGGAGGCTCTGCGCTCAACCGGGCCGCAGAATTGCGCGGCCCAGAGGCCCAGGCGGACCTTCGGGCGCTGAGTTCGGCCAAAACCACCTTGTTTTGGCGTGGAAAGCCCCTGGTGCAGCTCCAGGCGGAGGGCGCGCTCGGATTGGCTTGGCTGGAGTTGGATCACCCGGCTTTAGGCCGCGCGGCCGATTCTCTGGTCTTTTTGGGGCTGAATGAGGCCAAAGAGCCGTTGTTTTTGGCGGATATCTCCATTTGGGAGCCTGAAGAGCTGCCTGAAACCTTGAATGCCTTTCTGGATCCGTCGCAGCAGGTGCATCCGGCTTTGACGAGTGGCGAGTATTTCGCTGAATTGCGGGCGATTATGACGCAATTGTCCGCGCGCGATGCTGAACTGGCGGCCACCGGGCGCGGGCTTTTGGAATGGCACCGCACCCATGGGTATTGCGCCACCTGTGGCGCACCGTCTGATATGGCGATGGCGGGGTGGCAGCGCAATTGCCCAGCCTGCAATCGTTCGCATTTCCCGCGCACTGATCCGGTTGTGATCATGCTGATTACGCATGGAAATAAGGTTCTGATGGGGCGTTCACATGCCTGGCCGGACGGGATGTATTCGCTTTTGGCGGGTTTTGTTGAACCAGGTGAGACATTGGAGGCGGCTGTGCGTCGGGAGGTTTTTGAAGAATCGGGCATTCGTGTCGGGCAGGTGCGTTACCTGGCCAGCCAGCCTTGGCCCTTTCCTGCGTCTTTGATGTTTGGCTGTGCCGGCGAGGCGTTGAATGCGGATATAGTCATCGATCCCAAAGAGATTGAAGACGCGCTCTGGGTCAGCCGCGAAGAGATGTTGGACGTGTTCGAGGGGGTGCATCCTGAAATTAAACCGGCCCGAAAGGGAGCGATTGCGCATTTTCTACTGGAACATTGGCTGGCAGATCATTTAGAGTGACCCGAAGTTTTGAATAAAATGAATTAATAACATGTGTGAAAATTATTAATCCCAAGGCAGCAGATGAAGTTTTCAAGCCATGAAGATATAGAAGCACCTGCGCAGGCGGTCTTTGCCGCCCTGTGCGATCATGAGCAGTTTCAACGCGTGATGCAGCAACGCGGCATCGCGATGCGTCGGGTGGATGATCGCCCGGAGGTGGGGCCGGGCACGGCTTGGGAGATCGATTTCAAATTCCGCGGCCGGGCGCGAAAACTGCGCTGTTTGGTGACGGAGGTGCAAGCGCCGGAGCGTCTGTGCCTATCAAACGAATCAGATGGGCTGACGGGGGATGTGGCGATTTCGGTTTTGCTTCTGGCGCCAAAACGCTCCCGATTGTTGGTATCAGTGGAAATGAAGCCCAAAAATCTATCGGCGCGGCTCTTGCTGCAATCCATGCGCTTTGCAAAAGGCTCATTGGATCGGAAATTTAAATCCCGACTTCATGATTCGGCCGTGCAGATGTGCCGAAGCGGTCAGGTCAACAGCGGTTAAGGCCGGCCTGGATCGGCCGGATAGGTTCCTAACACGCGAATCATATCGGTGAAAAATGCCAGCTCATCGAAGGCGCGGTTCACCTCAGGGTCATCGGGATGGCCTTCAATATCCGCATAAAATTGCGTTGCGCGAAAGGCGCCACCCAGCATGTAGCTTTCCAATTTGATCATGTTGACCCCATTGGTCGCAAAGCCGCCCATGGCCTTATAAAGCGCGGCGGGGATGTTGCGCACTTGAAAAACAAAGCTGGTCAGCATCTTACCTCTGCGCCGTTCAGGTTGGTTTTGCGCCGACATGACCAAAAAGCGAGTGGTGTTATGAGATTGATCTTCAATGTTTTTTTGCAAGACCTCTAGGCCATGAATGCGGCCGGCCAATTCAGAGGCCAGCGCTGCGGCGGTGCGTTCATTGCGCGCGGCAATATCGGCGGCAGCCCGGGCATTATCCGCGGCGGCTTCACCGCGGATGCCATGGGCGTCCAGAAATTTCCGGCATTGAGGTAAAATTACCAAATGCCCACGCGCCACTTTGATATCGCTCAAAGCGACGCCGGGCAGGGCCAAGAGGTTGATCCGCACGCGGACAAAGACTTCGTCATTAATGAATAGACCGCTTTCGGGCAGCAGGCGGTGCATATCGGCGACGCGTCCGTAGGTGGTATTTTCCACAGGAAGCATGGCAAATTCTGCCGCTCCGGTTTTCACCGCCGCGATGACGTCTTCGAATGTGGCGCAGGGGAGGGGCTCATGATCGGGCCGGGAGGCGACACAGGCTTCATGAGAATAGGCGCCGAGTTCTCCTTGGAAGGCTATTTTTTCGGCCATTTTGTGTCTCCTGAGCAAATTCCGCGAAAAAGGGCGTTTCGTCGCGCCATCTACACCTTGCACGACAGGGGGGGAAGGGACTAGAGGGATACAACCCAATTGTAATGATGGATCGCGACATGTTTGACACGATGACTTTGACCAAAATTGCAGCCGCCCTCTGTTCGGCTCTGCTTGTTTTTGTTCTTGGCGGCTGGATTGCTGACAAAATTTATAGCCCTGCGCACCATGGGGAATACCATGGCGTTGCTTGGATCGAAACCGATAGCGGTGAAGAAGACGACGAGGCGGAGGCCGAAGACGGCCCTATGTTGGAAGACCTCCTGGCCTCAGCTGACCTTGAGAAAGGCGCGAAAGTGTTCAAGAAATGCGCCGCTTGCCATAAATTGGAAGCGGGCGCCAATGGTGTTGGGCCGCATCTTTACGCAGTTGTTGATCGGGCCGTGGGTTCGGTTGACGGCTTTGGTTACTCCGGCAGCCTTGTGGCCGTGGCCGAGACTTGGAGCCCTGAGAACCTAGATGGTTTTCTGACCAAGCCTTCTAAATACGCGCCAGGCACGAAGATGAGTTTCAATGGCTTGTCCAAGCCCGAAGATCGCGCGAATTTAATCGCCTATCTTGAGACCATCAGCGACTAACCGAAAAGAAGATGTTATCGCTGCAATTTTCTGCACGAAACTGCGACAGGGCTGCCTTTAGGCGGCCCTTTGTGCATTTCGGGCGCTGTGAGAGCCCGTACCGGCGCAGATTTGCCGGAAAATAATGCGCTGCCCCCTTCGCAATTGCGAAAAAACCTCTAAGTTAAAATTTGTTGGTGGGTTTGATAAAAACAGTGGGGTAAGCAGATGACTTTAGGGTTTTGTGACAGTCTGGTATTGGGCGCAGCTCTGGTTGTGACGAGCGCAGGCGGGCTTGCTGCAGAGGCGCATGATCCGGTCACTGTCAGTCATGGCTATTCATATTTTGGCGATTTGAAATATCCGGCGGATTTTGCGCATTTGGATTATGTGAACCCAGCGGCGCCCAAGGGCGGTGAAATTTCGCAATGGTCTTTTGGAACCTTTGACAGCTTCAACCCCTATGCCCGCAAGGGCAATCAAGCTGCCCTATCGTCGATCCCGTTTGAAACAGTCATGACCTCATTTGCAGATGATGCAACCGCGAGCTATTGTTTCCTGTGTACCACCGTTGAATACCCCGAAAGTCTCGATTGGGCCATTTTCACCCTGCGCGATGATGTGCGGTTTTCGGATGGATCGGCTTTGACGGCTGAAGATGTGAAGTTCAGCTTTAATTTGTTCATGGAGCAGGGTTTACCCTCCTACCGCGCGGCCGTCTCGGGTATGGTGGCCGAGATCGAGATCCTCTCCCCTCTGCAGATCAAATTTACCTTCACAGAGGATGCGCCGCGCCGCGATGTGATCGATTTGGCTGGCGGCATTCCTGTGTTCTCAAAGACCTGGTTCGAAAGCACTGGCGCGCGGTTAGACGATTCCTCGCTTATTCCTTTCATCGGCACCGGTCCCTATGTGCTTGACAGCTATGAGGTGAACCAGCGCGTGATCTATGTCCGCCGCGATGATTATTGGGGCGAAGCTATTTCCGCCAATATCGGCCGGAATAATTTTGACCGTATTAGAGTTGAATATTTTGCAGATTCAGCTGCGGCCTTTGAGGGGTTCAAGGGCGGTCTGTATACGTTCCGATCTGAAAACAGCTCAAAACAATGGGCGACCTCCTATGATTTTGCGTCCATTGACGCGGGGCATGTCGTGAAAACTGAATTGCCCGATGGCAATCTGGCCATGGCGCAGGCCTATGTGTTTAACCTGCGCCGCGAAAAGTTCCAAGATCGGCGGGTGCGCGAAGCTTTGGGAATGATGTTTAATTTTGAATGGTCCAATGCGCAGTTGTTCTATGGCCTGTATGATCGGGTGCAGTCCTTTTGGGGCAACTCTGAGCTTGAGGCCAAAGGGGCGCCGACCCCGGGCGAGCGGGCCGTGCTGCAACCTTTGGTAGATCAGGGCCTGTTGAGCGCCGATATACTCACGGATGAGGCAGTCATGGCACCGGTTTCAGGTGCGCGGCAATTGGATCGCAAAAACCTGCGCCGTGCGTCGAAGCTGCTGGATGAGGCGGGCTGGCGCGTCAACAGTGATGGGATGCGCGAAAAAGATGGGCAGGTTTTTACCCTTGAGGTGCTCGACAGCTCGCCAGCTTTTGACCGCATCACCAATCCCATGATCGAGAATATGAAAGCTCTTGGCATTGATGCGCGCCTCAACCGTGTGGATACGGCGCAGGAAAGTGAACGCACCCGCGCCTATGATTTCGATGTCACCACCCATTCAATGCGTATGGGTTTTGAGCCTTCTTCAGGTTTGGAGCAATATTTTGGCACCAAGGCCATGGACCAAAGCAGCCGCAATTTGATGGGGCTTTCGGACCCTGCCGTTGATGCTTTGATTGAAAAAGTCGTGCGCGCGCAGAGCAAGGCGGAGCTGAACACCAATATACGCGCGCTGGATCGGGTATTGCGGGCCAAACGCTTTTGGATCCCGCAATGGTTCAAAGCGGTGCATACGGTTGCCTATTACGATCAATATGGCCACCCCGACCCGCTGCCGCCCTTCGCACGCGGCGAGCTAGATTTTTGGTGGTTTGATGCAGATAAAGCCGCAAAGCTAAAATCCGCAGGTGTGTTAAACTAACATGGTTGCATATATTATCCGCAGGCTTTTGCTGGTCATCCCTACGCTCCTGGGGGTGATGATTGTCAACTTTGCCCTGATCCAATTTGTTCCAGGTGGCCCGGTCGAACAGGTCTTGGCGCAGTTGGAGGGTGAAGGCGATGTCTTCGCCGCTATCACTGGCGGTGACGACGCGGGCATCGGTGAAACTGCGGGCAATGATCAATATGCTGGCGCGCGCGGTTTGCCTCAGGAATATATTGAACAATTGGAGCGTGAATTTGGCCTCGATCGGCCACCTTTGGAGCGCTTCACCCGCATGATGTGGAAATATATCCAGTTTGACTTTGGTGAGAGCTATTTTCGCTCCATCAAAGTGGTGGATTTGGTGCTGGAGAAAATGCCTGTGTCGATCTCTTTGGGCCTATGGTCCACCTTGCTGATCTACTTGGTGAGCATCCCTCTTGGGGTGCGCAAGGCCATGCGTGACGGCAGCACATTTGATACAGTGACCAGTGCCTTGGTGATTGTCGGCTACGGCATCCCGTCGTTTCTCTTTGCCATCATGCTTTTGGTGCTCTTCGCCGGCGGCTCCTATTGGCAGATCTTCCCGCTGCGCGGCCTAACCTCGAATGGTTTTGAGGAGATGAGCCTTTTGGCCAAGATCGGCGATTATTTTTGGCATATGGCCCTGCCGATTTTCGCCTCTGTGATCTCTGGTTTTGCCACGCTGACGCTGTTGACCAAGAATTCATTCCTCGATGAAATTCGCAAGCAATACGTCGTGACCGCCCGTGCGAAAGGGCTGACCGAGAACCGTGTGTTGTTTGGTCATATCTTTCGCAATGCGATGTTGATCGTGATTGCCGGGTTTCCAAGCTTGTTTATTGGCGTATTCTTCGGGGGATCGCTGTTCATTGAGACGATTTTCTCTCTGGATGGCCTCGGCCGTCTTGGGTTTGAGGCGGCGATATCACGCGACTATCCGGTGATGTTTGGCACCTTGTTCGCCTTTGGCCTGCTTGGGTTGATCGTTGGAATTTTGTCGGATCTGATGTATGTCATCATTGACCCGCGGATTGATTTTGAGGCCCGCGGATGATCAAACTTTCTCCTCTCAACCGGCGCCGCCTCAATAACTTCAAGAAAAACCGTCGCGCAGTTTGGTCTTTTTGGATCTTTTCTCTGCTCTTTGGCCTCAGCTTATTTGCCGAATTTATCGCCAATGACAAACCAATATTGGTCAGTTATCGCGGTGAGCTGTTCATGCCCGTGACGCAGTTTTACCCCGAAACGGCCTTTGGGGGCGACTTTCAGACCGAAGCCACTTATCGCGATCCAGAGGTGCAATGCCTGATCCGTTCCGGCGGCTTAGAGATCTGTTTTGACGATCCCGAAGGGACCATGGCCGCCATCGATGCGGGGGATTTTGGGGCGCAGGTGGCGGAGTTTTCCCCAGGTTGGATGCTTTGGCCACCCGTGCCCTATAGCTACGACACACCGAATGATTTGGGCCGCTCAGCCCCGTCGCCGCCGGATGCGTCTCATTGGCTGGGAACAGATGACACCACCCGCGACGTGCTGGCACGGGTGATCTATGGCTTCCGCCTGTCAATCGTTTTCGCGCTGGTGGTGACCGTTTTCGCGTCGATCATCGGCATCATCGCCGGGGCGGTGCAGGGGTATTTTGGCGGCTGGACGGATCTTTTGTTCCAAAGGTTCCTTGAAATTTTTTCTGCTCTGCCATCGCTTTACGTCATCATCATTATGACGGCGATATTGGGGCGCAGCTTTTGGCTATTGGCGACCCTGTCCATCATCTTCGGCTGGCCGGCGCTTACGGGCTTGATCCGGGCAGAGTTTTTTCGCGCGCGGAATTTTGAATATGTGCGCGCGGCCGAAGCGCTTGGGGTGAGCAATTGGACCATCATGATGCGCCATATTCTGCCCAATGCGATGGTGGCCACGCTGACCTTTCTGCCTTTTATTGTTACCGGCGCCATTTCAACCCTGGCGGGCCTTGATTTTCTAGGCTTTGGCTTGCCGTCCTCTTCGCCCTCTTTGGGGGAACTCACCCAGCAGGCGAAGCTTAACTTGCAATCCCCGCATCTTGGCTTCACCGCATTTTTTGTTTTTACCATCATGTTGTCGCTTTTGGTCTTTATTTTTGAAGGGGTGCGCGATGCCTTTGATCCGCGCAAGGTGTTTCAATGAGTCTGCTTGAAATCCGCGGTCTCTCGGTTGATTTTCGCCAAGACGGTCGCGAGATGCCCGCGGTGCGCAATGTGTCTTTTCACGTGGGTGCCGGAGAGACTGTCGCTGTGGTGGGCGAATCTGGGTCGGGCAAATCTGTGACCGCTTTGGCCACTGTTGACCTCTTGCCCGAAAGTGCTGTGGCGCGCGGCTCAGTGCTCTATCAAGGTGAAGAGATGATTGGCGCGCCAGAGGACCGGCTGCAACGCATTCGGGGCAATGATATCAGCTTTATTTTTCAAGAGCCGATGACCTCTTTAAACCCGCTGCACACCATCGAAAAACAGTTGGGCGAGAGTCTTTCGGTTCATCAAGGGTTGCGCGGCCAGCCGTTGCAGGACCGCATTGTGGAACTGCTGGGCAAGGTCGGTATCCCTGATCCGGTGATGCGGCTCAAATCCTATCCACATCAGCTGTCGGGGGGCCAAAGGCAGCGGGTGATGATTGCTATGGCTTTGGCCAATGAGCCACAATTGTTGATTGCCGATGAGCCAACAACCGCTCTTGATGTGACAATAGAGGCGCAAATTTTAGAGCTTTTGGCCGATTTGCAGCGCAGCGAGGGCCTGAGCCTTTTGTTCATCACGCATGACTTGGGCGTCGTGCGAAAAATCGCAGATCGCGTGGTGGTGATGCGCCAGGGGGAAGTGGTGGAAACTGGACCTTGCGCGCAGATTTTTGCTGCGCCGGGCCATGCCTATACCAAAATGTTGCTCGATGCAGAGACCATAGGCGCGCCTGCGCCGGTGGCTGAAGATGCCCCAGAGCTGCTTTGCACCGATCAGCTGCGGGTTTGGTTTCCTATTCAACGCGGGATTTTGCGACGTACGGTTGGGCATGTGAAGGCGGTCAATGCCGCCAGCCTTTCGGTGAGGGCTGGGGAGACCTTGGGGGTGGTGGGAGAGTCAGGCTCTGGGAAAACCTCGCTTGCTCTTGCGGTTATGCGGCTCATTGCGTCAAAAAATAGAATTTCCTTTTTGGGTCAGGATATCGATAGGCTCAACCGGCGGCAAATGCGCCCATTGCGCAGTGATATACAGATCGTATTTCAAGATCCCTTTGGCAGTCTGAGCCCGCGCATGTCGGTGATGGAGATTATCTCCGAGGGTCTTGAGATCCACAGCCGTGGCAATCGCAGTCACCATCGCGAGGCGGTGGCTTCGATGCTGCGCGAGGTGGGGCTGGATCCGGACACGATGGACCGTTATCCCCATGAATTTTCTGGCGGGCAGCGTCAGCGTATCGCTATTGCTCGGGCTATGATTTTAAACCCAAAATTCGTCGTGCTTGATGAGCCGACCTCGGCGCTTGATCGCACGGTCCAAGTGCAAATTGTCAATCTATTGCGTGATTTGCAGCAAAAATATCAGCTTGGATATCTCTTCATCAGCCATGATTTGAAGGTTGTGCGTGCTTTGTCGCATCGCGTGTTGGTCATGAAAGACGGCGATATTGTCGAGCATGGCATGGCGCAGGACATCTTTGAGAACCCGA